>PVBE010483254.1_pt1 | contig 230429 bp, 175 predicted proteins | sample 1631181 | NCBI WGS metagenome assembly PVBE01 (sample SAMN08397723, study PRJNA350692) | Marine metagenome, whole genome shotgun sequencing project. | isolation source: water | place: Pacific Ocean | collected 2012-04 | reverse complement strand
GAATCCGGCTGCGCTGCGCTTCGCCGGCCTCAACAACCCCTTGTCAGCACCGAGTTACTGAGATAAGACGTGGTACTAACCGTGGGGTCAGGTCAACGTGAACAACGTCTACCTGGATTCCTGGAACTTGGGTCACTATCAGGCGCACCTGGAAGGCACGGGTTGGCGCCGCAAGATCCGGGTTCGGTGGTACGGCGAGCTTTGCGCCGAGCAAGCGGCAGCGGTGCTCGAGTTGAAGATTCGCAGCGGCCAGGTGGGAACGAAACGACGCTTCGACCTGGGCACGTTCGATGCGAGTGGGGGTGTCGACTTCGAACGGATTCGTGAGTGCCTTGTCGGCGCGGAGCTTCCGGCCGATCTCAAGTGCGAGATTGACTCCATGAAGCCCGCCCTCTTGAATCGTTATCGCCGCGAGTACTTCGTGTCTCTAGACGGCAGGCTGCGACTCACCGTCGATGGGGATCAGTCGTTTTATGAAGTCGGCGGCGGCAAGAACCCCGATCTGGTTCGATGGCGCTGCGACGGCGACGAGATCATCGAGTTGAAGTACGCAATGCCGGACGAAGACGCCGCGCTGCAGGCGGGCCAGTATTTTCCTTTCAGGCTCACCCGGCACTCGAAGTATGCGAGAGGGATCAGCCTGATCCACTCCGAGCCGCCGCAACGGTACGTTCTTTGAGCCGGTGCCAGGCCCGGCGCGTACGGCTAGCAGATCGTCAAGACTCCGGCGTGAGCGTTTCGCAGGTGGCGCAATACCTCGTCGACGCAGGATCCGACATCGTCGCGATACGTCAGGCCGCGTGCCAATGATCGCTCGTTGGAGGCTTCGTACGAGAGCTGATTCATGATCGGCGAGTCCGCGAGCGTGACCGCGAGCCCGGGGACGCGCTCGCGGATCACCTGGACGAGGTCGCCGACCGTAAGGTTCGCTGTGACAATGTTGTAAACGCGATTGTCGAAGATGTTCTCGCTGATGAAGAGGTTCATCGCGTTGCATGCGTCCCGCAGCCCGCAGTACGGGCGCTTCTGCGATAGCGCCGTTCGCCAGACAGTGATCTCCTGGTCAGTGGCCGCCTGCCAGATGAACTTGTTGACTGCGGTATGGAACCGCATGCCGACGGAATACCCGAAGATCGTTCCGATTCGGAAGATGGTGTACCGCAGGCCGGACGAAGAGCCGAGCGCCTGGAGCAAGCGTTCGCCGGCCAGCTTCGAGGTCGCGTAGGGGCTCTGCGGATGCAGGTCCGACTCGGGACAGTCTTCATCGACCCGGGCGCTCTGGCTCCCGTAGACGCTGGTCGTGGAGGGAAACAGCAGCGCGCATCCATTGTCGGCGCATAGCCCGGCGACATGCTCGATACCTCGGACGTTGGTTTCTTCCACCTCGGACGCGCGATCGAAGCTCGTTTCGGCGTCGGTGAGCGCCGCCAGGTGAACGAGGACGTCACTGTTCCGCACTATCGCCAGCATCCGGTCCGAGCGGATGTCGATCTCGCTGAAGACGAACTCGACGTCGTCAGGCAGGCCAAAGAGCGACGGGTACCTCTGCGTGGCGATGTTGTCGACGAGATGAACGGTCTCGAGCCCGGGTATCCGCAGGTGCCGGATCAGGTGCGAGCCGATGTGGCCCAACGCCCCCGTGACGCAGAGATTCATCGCCGGGAGTCCATGATCCGTTTGGTCTCCGCCAACCCCTCGCGCAACCGGTAGCGCGGCTCCCATGATGTTTCGTGGTAAAGCTTCGCGCCGCTGAGCACGACATCGCCGATCTCGATCCGCTCGCGGATCTCGGGCCACGCCTTCCAAACGATCGTGCCCTGACCGAATACGTCGATGATTGCCTCAGCGATCTCCCGAACTGAGTAGTGCTCTTTGTGTACGGCGAAGAACATGTTGCCCGCCAATCGATCGTGTGAGACGCACTCGTACAGTAGGTCAACGGCGTCGCCGACATACATGACGTTGCGCGTCTGCGAGCCATCTCCGAATACGGTGATCTCTCGATCCGCCGCCGCCAGCGAGATGAAGTAGTTGATGAAGCCGAACTCGGGGAATCCTTTGCCGTAGGGGCCATACAGGTTGGCGAACCGGATCGAGAGCGTGCTCAGCCCATGAACGTGGTGGTAGATCCGATAGTACTTCTCAGCCACCCCCTTGTTTGCGGAGTAGATGTCGCGCGGTAAATCGTTGTGGGATTCGGTGACGATCCGGCCGTTTCCTCTGCCGACCACGGTGCTGCTCGAGGTGTAGATGATGCGGGCCTCCGAATTACTGCGGCGCATCGCCTCCAGTACCGTGAGGTTGCCCAGGCAGTTGATCCGGGCATCGAAGAGCGGATCTTCGAGTGAGAGAGAGTGCGACGTCTGCCCGGCACAATTGAATACCACCTCCTGATCCCGTATCAGCTCCGACATCAGGTCCTCGTCACCAATGTCGCCACGGACGAAGTCGATGGACGGCCGCACCTCATCGAGGTTCGCGGTATCGCTCTTGAGCCGTGGGTCGAGGGAGTCGACAACGGTCACCTGATGGAGCCCGTCGCGTAAGCAGCGCCGCACCAGGTTAGCGCCCAGGAAACCGGCGCCGCCCAGAATCAGGATCCTCACGACGGAGTCACGTCGAGCACATGCGGGCTCCGCGAAGCGGCACGAGGTGGCGTCAAAAACGATAGACTCCCGCAGCGGCGAGCCAGAAAAGCACGCGGCCAGTTATCGGAGACATCCTTGCCGAAGAGGAGCCTTCCAGACCGAGCGAGCGTAAATTGCAGACCAACGACGCCACGGAGCGGCCCGAGGGCGACGATGTCTCGATTCCCGAATCGTTGCATGTCGCTGTTCACGTCCGACTACGCCGCCGGTTAGCGGCAGGCGCTAGACAGAATACACAATTGCGACGCGCGTCTGACCAGCAAAGCTTTCGCGGCCCGACTCGCCGACTGCCGCATCTCGAGCATGACGGAGGCACTGTGAACGCCGCGAGCGTTGAGACGCGTGCCCGTATGGGCCTCCGTGGAGCCGAGGGCTGGCGTTGAGCTGTGGCGACGTCCCTTTCAACGATCTCGGCCGGCGAGTCCGTATGTATCGCTCGGAGATCGAAAATCAGATCTCGACCGCATTGGACACGGGGCACTTCATTCTCGGCAATAGCGGCCGGATCCTGGAGGAGGAGTTTGCCCGATACTGCAAGGTCTCCTACGGCATCGGGGTGGCCAGCGGCACGGACGCTCTGTGGCTCGCGTTGGAGGCGATGGGTGTCGAGTCGGGCGACGAGGTGGTCACGGCCGGGAACACCTGCCCGGCGACCGTCGCAGCGATTATCCAGGCCGGAGCAACGCCGGTTTTGGTGGACGTCGACCCGAGAACATACACGCTCGTCCCAGAGCTCGTCGAAGAGAGTCTCACGGACAAGACAAAGTGCGTTGTGCCGGTCCATCTCTATGGTCAATGCGCCGACATGCAGCGTCTGCAGGCCCTGTGCGACGCGCGTGACGTTGACCTGCTGGAGGACTGTGCCCAAGCCCACGGAGCTCAGCATGCCGGGCGCCGGGCTGGAGCCTGGGGATGCGCCGCCGCTTTCAGCTTTTATCCGACAAAGAACCTCGGCGCGTTCGGCGATGGCGGGATGGTCGTCACCAACGACGAGAAGCTCGCGGAACGGATCCGTTTGATGCGGAACTACGGGTACTCCGCGCCGAGCCACTCGATCTCGCGAGGCTACAACAGCCGGCTTGATGAGATGCAGGCTGCACTGCTCCTTTGGGGCCTCGAGAACCTGGAGGAATGGAATGCCCGCAGACGTTCGATGGCTGCAACGTACTCGTCATCGTTGCTCGACACGGTGGTCACCGTGCCGTACGAGTCCCGGCTCAACCACCACGTCTACCACCTATACGTCGTGCGCAGCGATGACCGAGCTCGACTCCGCTCCACGCTGGCGAGCAAAGGCATCGGCGCGGCGGTTCACTACCCCGTTCCGGTGCACCAGCAGGAGGGATTTGCCGGGCGCTGCCGGATTGGCGTGGGAGACCTACCGGTAACGGAGCAACTTTCGAGCGAGAGCCTCAGTCTGCCCCTGTTTCCCGAGCTTACGCGAGAAGAGCAGCAGCGGGTCATCGACGCGGTCAATTCGGTGGCTCGCGAGTGAGGCACCGTGAGCAGCGCGTACCATCGCTTGGCGAGCCGCCGGGCTCACTCCCAGCGAGGCTCGCTCACGGCAACACCGAGCTCGCGACGATCTGCTCCGACACCGGCACGCATGGCGCTCCAGGTGCGGCTCACCACGACACTCAACACGCCCGCCTCGCTGGCTTGCGGTAGCGCCCGCAGCCGGATCTGGCGCCAGCGGCCGTCGCTGAAGCTCTCGGAGCCCACCGCATCGGCGTTCCAGTACAGGGCCACCGACACCGGTCGCTCACCGGCGTCCGGGCTGGCGACGCGGAGGCGAAACAGCAGCGCATCCGATCCCGGCGGGGCAGCCGCAATCGGCCAACTTCCCCGTCCCGCGCTCCAGCGGAAGGGCTGTTCGTCGTCGGTCTCTGTGCCGTAGAAGCCCAGGCCTTCGGGGGGTAGCTGCCGCAACCACAGAATCTCGCCGGCTCCGACCCCGAGCACCCGTTGATCGAGCAAGGGTCGTTGCTGGCGTGTGGCGATCGTACCCACATCGACATAATCGGCCGGTACGAACGTCTCGCTCGCCTCGACGCGGAACCGCTGAGATGCTGGTCCTGCAGGCGCGCCCCAACCCGTGAACACCCGAAGGTAGTCGGGCGTGCGGCGAGTCACCCACCGCCGGCTCAGAAAGGGCTCGTCTCCCGCGACCGGCTCGAGCTCCGCAACGCCTGCCGGCGACATTCGTCGTGGATCCTGCCTCCACGGATCGAACCCGAGAATCGGCGGCAGGTAGTAATCGAACCGGTACCGGCCATTGTGATCCAGATGTCGTTCGTCAAACAGCGTATCGCCGACGTACAGCCGCACGCTGATACCGCCTTCGGGTAGCTCCGGGTGCGAGTAATAGATGGGAATCCGCATCACGGGACCCCAGGGGGGACGCACGATGCCGCCACTGTCACCGCGCGTCCAGCGGAACTCCCGTGGCCCTTCAGGTAGGTTGACTCGCTCCGTTTGATAGAACCCGACTTCGTACTCTCGGGGTCGGTCATACAGCGCAACGCGGACCAGCTCGACCACCGAGAGCAATAGATAGGCGCCGAGCAGCGCTGAGAGCACCCTATGCTCCCGCACCGTCGTGCGAAACCGATCGATACGGCCCACGCGGTCACCCACTGAAATACAGATACGCTGCCAGGATCGCCAGCAACACGCCCGCCGACGCCATCACATCCGCCTGCGTCCAGCTACGCCGCGAATCCTGCCGATGCTCATCGGTCAACGTTCCATAGGTCAGCCCGCTGATCCTCTCGTAGTCTGGCTTGGCGGTGCCATAGCTGACCGCGACCATGACGCCCACGCAGATTAGCAGGATCAGGATGCTGTAGTACTGGAAGAATGTGTGGTTGACGATCCAGAAGAACGACCCCTCGGAGTAGCCGCCCTCGAACCCGCTCAGCCCGAGCTTGACGGGCGTATCCACGGCCAGCCGGAACAGCCCCATCGCGAAGCCGACGGTGAGCGCCGCCAGGCATCCGTGGGCGTTGAGACGCCTGAAGAAGACCCCGAAGAAGAAGACTACGAAGATGGGCGGCGCGAGGTAGGCTTGCACGCCCTGGAGGTAATCGTACAGGCCACGACCGCCCTGGATGACCGGGATCCATGCGAGGCCGACGAGCACCATGATGCCGGTAGCGACGCGGCCGATCCAGACGAGCCGGTGCTCGGAGACTCCGGGGTGGAGCTTCTTGTAGAAATCCATAGTGAACAATGTTGCCGAGGCGTTGAAGACGCCGGCGAGCGAGCTCATGAGCGCGGCCAGTAGCCCGGCCACGACGATGCCGCGGATGCCGGACGGCAATACCGTGGCTACCAGCAACGGGAAGGCCTTTTGCGCCTCGTCGCGGATGATATTGCCGTCGGCGTCGAGTAGCTGGCGCTGTAGCTCGGGTGCGGCGCCGCTAGTAGCCAGCGCGAAGGCGATCATTCCCGGAATGATGAAGATGAACACCGGGAGCAGCTTGAGCACGGCGGCGAAGATGCTGCCGCGTCGCGCCTGCTGCTCATTCGGGGCGCCGAGGGCACGCTGGACGATGTACTGATCGGTGCACCAGTACCACAGGCCGGCAACCGGGGCGCAGAACAGCATGCTCAACCACGGGTAGTTGTCGTTGAAGTACCAGGCTTGGCGGACCATCTGGCCGGCAGCGTCAGTCTCGAGCACCGGTGCCCAGGTGCCGATGACCCCGTCGGGCACGATGGGCTTCCAGAGGTTGAACATCTCGGTGCCGGCGATCTCGCGAAGCGCGCCCCAGCCGCCCAGCGCGCCGAGCCCGTAAACCGTGACCAGGGCCGATCCGAGAACCAGAACCACCGTTTGCAATGCCTCGGTATAGGCCACGGCCCGCAAGCCGCCCACCACGGTGTACAGCCCGGTGAAGACGATGACCAGAATCGAGCCGAGCCAGAAGCTGTCGAGCGGACCGAGGCGCAGCTCCGGCAGCAGCACCGAGAACACGATGCCGCCGGCGAAGATTCCCACGGCGATCTTGGTGAGCACGTAGGCGACCAGGGAGATGATCGACAGCACCCAGCGGTTTACCGGGCTGAAGCGGCGTTCGAGGAACTCCGGCATGGTGAAGATCTTCGAGCGCATGTAGAAAGGCACCATGAGCCAGCCGAGCACGAGCAAGCACCAGGCATGCAGCTCATAGTGCGCCATGGCTACACCGTCGGTGGCGCCGGATCCGGCCAGGCCGACGAGGTGCTCGGAGCCGATATTGGAGGCGAAGATCGAGGCGCCGACGATCCACCAGCTGAGGTTGCGGCCGGCCAGGAAGTAGTCGTCGGTGGTGTCGCTGCCCTTGGCGATGACCCACCATGCGAGGCCGAGGAGGCCGCCGAAGTAGAGCGCGATGATTAGCCAGTCGAGGGACGCCATCGCAGAACCCTAACCCATCGATGTGCTGTTGACAGGATGGCGGTCAGCGCCTGCCGAGCTCGGTCGCAACGCAGCGCGACCATGGGATCCACGCTCGACGCGCAGGCCAGCGTAGGTAGTTGAAACAATTACCCGAGAGGTAATGTTCCAAGCTCTGCCGACGCGGCTATGCTGGAAGCGGCAAGGAGTGCGACGGTGAAGAGCAGAGCCAAGGGGCTGAGTCCGGTGGGCCACGTGCTGCGCGATTGGCGTCGCGTGCGCGGCAAGAGTCAGCTCAGCCTGGCACACGACGCCGATGTTTCGGCGCGTCACTTGAGCTTCATCGAGACCGGCCGCTCGCAGCCCAGCCGTCGCATGCTGCTGACCCTGGCGCGCACGCTGGAGATGCCGCTGCGTGGCCAGAACTCGCTGCTAGAGGCGGCTGGCTACGCGCGGCTGTATGCCGAGAGTCAGCTCGACGACCATGAGCTGGCGCAAGTACGTGGTGTGCTCGAGTTTCTGCTGCGGCGCCACGAACCCTATTCGGCGGTAGCACTCGATCGCTGCTGGAACGTGCTGCTGTCGAATCGTCCCTTCGATCTCACGGTTGCCCGTCTGGTCGATCTCGATTCGATCTTCGGCGACGCCGGCGTCAACTTGATGAAGCTGCTCTTCCATCCTGACGGCCTGCGTCGCAGCATCGCCAATATGGATCAGGTGGGCCCGATCATGCTCAACCGGATCCGCGGCGAGATCCGTCGCTCAGGCGGCCCTGACCCGCTCGAAGCGCTGCTCGATGAGCTGCTCGAATATCCCGGCATCCCGGCACTCTGGACGATGCCCGATCCGTCGGTGGCTGATACCGTGGTGATCTCGGTTCATCTGGTCATGGACGGCGAGGACCTCCGTTTCCTGAGTGCCATCACCACTCTGGGCACCCCACAGGACATCACGTTGCAGGAGCTCTCGATCGAGACCTTCTTACCGGCCGACGATGCCACCGATCGGTTCATGCACCGCGTCGGCGCCGAGATGCCCGCCTCCTGACCATTCGGTCGATCCGTTCGCACGGGAATCAGCTCGATGCTGCGCGGCGCACTCGTTGGAAATGACGCGGTCTGGCGTTATCCTGTGAGCGCCCATCTGACCCGCCGCGACAGCGGCCTGCCAAACCGTGTAGCTTGAGGATCGTCGATGGGCTCGTCCGGCACTTCCTATGTCATCGGCATTGACCAGCTGAGGCGAGCCGACGTCGATCGGGTGGGCGGCAAGAGCGCGTCGCTCGGTGAGATGGCGCGAGTGCTGTCGGGGTCATCGGTCGGCGTGCCGCCGGGCTTCGCAGTGACGACGGCCGCATTCAGGCGCATTCTCGACGCCGCGCCCGGTATCCGTCGGCAGATCGCGCGCGCCTTGGAAACCATCGACTACGACAACTTCGAGAGCTTGTTCCGCGGCGCCAGCCACTGCCGCGACCTGGTGAGCAACCTCGACTTTCCCGACGATGTACTGGAGGCGGTCACCGCTGCCTACGCGGCGCTCGAGGCGACCGCCAACATGCCCAACGTCGATGTGGCAGTGCGCTCGAGCGCGGCATCAGAAGACTCGGCCGGGGCCTCGTTCGCCGGCCAATACGAGTCGTTTCTCGGTGTCCGCGGGCACCGCGACGTGCTCACGGCCTGTCGCGACTGCCTCACTTCGTTCTTCACCAGTCGGGGCGTCGACTATCGGCACCGCTGCGGCTTCCCCGATGACACCTTCGACTTCGCGGTGACGGTGCAGCGCATGGCGCGCAGCGACCGGGCCTGCTCGGGCGTGATCTTCACCATGGATCCGGACAGCGGTGCCCGCGACTTTCTCTTGCTGAACTCGAGCTGGGGACTCGGCGAGCCCATCGTTCAAGGGCAGGTGAGTCCCGACGAGGTGCTGATCTTCAAGCCGACGTTGCTCCGGGGGCCTCCGCTGGATCCGGTGATCTCACAGGAACGCGGCGCCAAGGAGCTCAAGATGGTCTATGGGTGGGGCGGAACTGCCGCCACGGAGGTCATCGAGACCACACCCGACGAGCGCAGTGGATTCAGCATCGAGCGCGATGACGTGCTCGAGCTGGCCACTGCCGCCTGCCGCCTCGAAGAGGCCTATGGCGTGCCGCTCGACATCGAGTGGGCAAAGGACGGTGTAGACAATCGGTTGTTCCTGGTGCAGGCGCGCCCGATGACCGTGCATGGCGAGGCAGCGCCGACCAGCCTGGAGCGCTACCGGATCGGTGAGAATGGCCCGCCGCTGGTCAGCGGACAGGCGGTGGGTAACAAGGTAGCGGTCGGGGAGGTCCGCGTAATCCACGGCATCCATGGGATCGATGCCTTCCATGAGGGCGACGTCCTGGTCACCGAGCGCACCGATCCCGACTGGGAGCCGGCGATGAAGCTGGCCTCGGCGATCGTCACCGACACTGGTGGCCGTACCTCGCACGCGGCGATCGTGGCGCGCGAGATCGGTGTGCCGTGCGTCGTGGGGACCGGCGATGCCACCAACGTGCTGGCAGCGCAGGACGAGGTCACGGTGAGCTGCATCGAGGAACAAGGCGTCGTCTACGCGGGACGCCGGAGCTTCGAGCGCGAAGTGATTGACCTCGCCGGAATTCCGGAGACCCGTACCGACGTGATGATGATCGTCGGCAACCCGGCGCACGCCATCCAGCAGGCGCGGTTGCCGGCGCGCGGCGTAGGGCTAGCACGCCTCGAGTTCATCATCGCCAGCCAGATCGGCGTCCACCCGCGGGCGCTACTCGAGCCCGAGCATCTCCGCGACGAGGAGCGCGCCGCGATGGCGGCACGCGCTGGCGCCCATGAGTCGGGCCGCGAGTACTTCATCGATCGGCTCGCCGATGGCGTGGCGATGATCGGCGCAGCTTTCCACCCGCACGACGTCATCGTTCGGTTGTCGGACTTCAAGTCCAACGAGTACCGCGGTCTGCTCGGCGGAAACCACTTCGAGCCGCAGGAGGAGAATCCCATGCTCGGGTGGCGGGGTGCGTGTCGCTACACCAGCCCCGAGTATCGCGAAGCGTTTCGCATGGAATGTGAGGCGCTCAAGCGCGTCCGCGAGCAGATGGGCCTCGCCAACATCAAGGTGATGGTGCCGTTCGCCCGAACAGTGCGCGAGCTCGTAGCGACGATCGAAGTTCTGGCAGAGTTCGGCTTGCAGCGCGGCGTTGCCGATCTAGAGATCTACATGATGGTGGAGGTGCCCTCGAACGTGATCCTGTTGCGCGACTTCGCCGAACACGTCGACGGGTTGAGCATCGGCAGCAACGACCTCACGCAACTGGCTCTCGGGCTGGATCGCGATGCGGGAGGCTCTATGGCCCAGATCGGCGACGAGCGCGACCCGGCGGTTCAGGCTTTGTTGCGCATGGCATTGCGCACCGTGCGCGAGCTGCGCGAGGAAGGCCGGGAGATTCGCATCGGTATCTGCGGCCAGGCACCGTCGGACTTCCCCGAGATAACCCGCCTGCTGGTAGACGAGGGCATCGACAGCATCTCGGTGACACCCGACGCCGTAGTGCCGACCATCCTTACCGTCGCCGAGGCCGAGGGATCCGTATTGGACTGACCCGCGGCGGCACGAGCTCGTAGCCGGCGGGCTGGCACGATGTAGCCTGTCGCACATGCCACTCCAACTGATTCGCGCCACCGATAGCCGCACGCTGTGGGATACGTGCGCCGATCGCTTCCTCGACGAGGTGGGCGACAACCCCGGGCCGTCGGGATTTACGGCGCACCTGTGGATCACACATCGCAATCAGCGAGACCTGCTTCTGGAGCGCGCCGCGGCGCGTGGAGTCACGGGGTGGCTGGGACCGCCGCTGACGGACTTCCGTGATCTGCATCGACGATTCGAGCTCCGTGGCAAGGCGGTCGGGTTACTGACCCGGCGACGGCTGATCAGTCGGGTGGCCCGGCGCGTTGGCAAGCATGCCGGGCTTGTCGACCCGAGCCACACCGACGGCGTGGTGCGCGGCCACATGCTCGATTCGCTGTTCGGCGAGCTGCTGCCGGAAGAGGTCGATGCGGAGCGCCTGGAGGGCGCGCTGGCAAGGGTCGCCGACGATGCCTTCGCGCGTCGTCGCAACGAGTGGATCGTAGGCGCCTACGCCACCTACCTTGCAGAGCTTCGCGAACGGGGGCTGTTCGACATGCGCTCCAGCTGGGCCGCGATTGCCGCCCGCATCGACGACGGTGCCCTGGTCGGGGCGTTGGGAGGCGCACGTCGTCTCTATCTGTATGGGCTGTACATGACCCGATCGCGACGGCGCCTGTTGTCCTCGCTGGCGGCGCAGGCCGACGTGGAGGTTCAACTCTTCGTTCTCGGCGAGCCGGAGAACGAAGAGCTGTGTGAGCTGAGCGATGAAGTCGAGGACATCCCTGGCGCTGACCGGCGCCCGGCCATCGTCCAGCCCGCTCCGGACACCCAGCGCGAGGTTGCCTGGATTGCCCGCGAGGTGAAGCGGCTGCTGGCCGAGGACGAGGTCAGCCCGCATCAGGTCGCAGTGGTCGCACGCAGCGGGTACGAGGACACCGGCCGCGTCTACAATGCCCTGCGCGGCGCCGGCGTTCCGTGTACCGCGGTGATCCGATCGCGCCTGACCGAGATCGGCGCCCTCAAGGCCCTGTTGTTGGCGTTTCGTGGTGCTGCCTCGGGATGGACCTATCGCGGGTTGCGTGCCGTTCTCGACAACGCCTACTACGAGACCGGCATCGATCTCCGACCGATCGATCACATCGCCACGCAGCGTCGCGTCGCGGGCCTCGATGCGTGGGAGCAGCGTCTGAGGGAGCTCGCAGAGAAGGTGCGCCGCGGCGAGCGATCGACTAGGTCTGCGGGGCTGGCTCGCGGACGTCTGCTCCAGGACGTCGAGCGCTTCGGGGCGCTGCGTCGAGTGCTGGACCCTCTGAGCGCGCCCCGCCGCGAGGGCGAGTGGATCGAGCTGACCTTGACCCTACTGCACGATGGACTGTTCGAGCTGCGCCGGCAGGCCTGTGAGCCGGTGACCGGACGCTGGGACGTGGTTCGCCTCGACCAGCGGGGGCTGGTGCAGACCGAGAACCTGCTACGGGAGTGGGCGACGCTCGACCACCCGGATGCCCCGCTCGGTGCCGACGAATGGTACGCGCTCCTGCACCGCTTGCTCGAAGCCAACGAGCTGAGCATCACCACGCCGATGCACAAGGGTGTGCAGGTGCTCGAGGCGCACGATGCCGCCCTCACGCCGTTCCGTCAGGTGTTCGTGATGCACGCCAACGACGGAGCCTTCCCACAGCGGGCCTCTGCGGGCGGCGTGTTGTCGAATGAGGAACGTCTCCGACTGCGCGACCAGGGGCTGCCGCTCGTGCACCGAGACCTGGCGCTACGCCGCGAGCGGGCGTTGTGGCGCGCGGTTACCGGGGCCGGCGACGTGCGGATTACCTATCGAACCGCTGACCCGGCGGGGACGCCCTTGATGCCCTCGCTGATGGTGCCGCCACACGATCCGGGCTCCGAGCTGCCGCGTACCCGCGACCCGTGGGAGGAGCCGGCCACGGCGGCTCAGGCGAACCGCCTGGCGGCGTACCGCCTGTTCGAGGGCCGCACCGAGGAATCGATCGCCCCGGCCTCGGAGGATCTCGTCCGTCACGCTGTGCTGGTTGCGGTGGCGGAGTCGCACCGCGACACAGGGCACCGATCGTTGGCAGCGCAGCACCCGGCCTATCGCCCCAACCCCTGGAACGGTGAGCTACGCGATCCACGCGTGCTTGGCTGGCTGGCGTCGCGCTTCAACGACGAGACCCTGTGGTCGGCCAGCGCGCTGGAGATCTACGCCAAGAACCCCTTCGTGTTCCTCGTCAAGCGGGTGCTCCGCCTCGATGAAGTCGTGGAGGCCGAGGAGGAGACCACGCCGCTGGTATTCGGCGCCGTGGCTCACGATCTGCTCGAGCGCTTCTACAGCCTCTTGAAGGACGACATGCCACGTAGCTTCGATCGCCGCGCCGAGGACGCGTTCACCGAAGCAGCCGCCGAAGTCATCGTCGATCGCGAGATCAGCGACGAGTGGACCGGTGCACCGTTGCTCTGGCGCCAGGAGTGCGACGCAATCCTGGTCCGCGTGCGCGAGTATCTTGCCTGGGAGCTAGGCCATCTGGCCGAGAAGGGCGAGCGCCCGTTCCTCATCGAGCACGACTTCGGCGACGACGGCGGTGTGCGCATCGAGGGTGTGGACGTACGGGATCAGCCCGCCTGGCTGCGGCTGCGCGGGCGCATCGATCGGGTCGATCTGACCGGTACCGGGTTGCCAGCACCAGACGGCCCGGCTACGTCGAACGTCGTCGACTACAAGAGCGGCCGCACTCCCAGCGCCAACGACTATGTCGACGGCACTGCCCTACAGGCGCCGCTCTACATGCAGGCGCTCGAGAATGAAGGCCACAAGGTCGGCATCGGGTTCTACCGGTCGCTCAAGAAGGGCAGCGGCAAGTACACGCAATACGCCGGCAAGATCCGGCGCAGCGACACGAAGTACGACGCCTCGTTGCGGTTCGCGCTCAGCATTCCGGGCCGTATCCGTGCTGGCCTGTTCGAGCCGGTGCGCTCGCTGCGGGCCGGCCGGTGGCCAGCGTACGAGCCCGACCGTGGCATCGCGAGAAGCGCGGCGCATCTTCCCGAGGGGAGCCGCTTCGATGTCTGAGCTGCGTTGGACTGCGCAACAGGCGCGCGCCATAGCCGCCACCGGGACAACCTTGTTGGAGGCCAACGCCGGCACCGGCAAGACGGCCACGGTAATCGGCAAGATCCAGTGGCTGCTGGGCCTCGACCTGCCTCCGGATGGGGCCGGTGAGCCGCTGCCACCCTGTTCGGAGCCGTGTGCTCTACACGAGATCGCCGCCATCACGTTTACCGAGAAGGCCGCCTACGACCTCAAGCGCAAGTTGCGGGACATGATCGAGGAGTCGGAGCGCGCCGACGAGCTGCGCTGGGAGATCGATCGCGCATCGATCGGCACCATCCACTCATTCTGCGCCGAGCTGTTGCGCGATCACGCCTTGCGCCTCGGCATCGACCCGACGTTCGGCGTGCTCGACTCCCGCGAGTCGTGGGCCGTGCAGGACGACATCATCCGGGAAGTGATCTACGAGGCGCTGGAGGCAGAGGATCCCGGCACCAGTGATCTGCTGCGCGTTCACAAGCTGAGTGGCTGGCAGCACACGAACGGTGCGATCGACCACGTGCGCACGCTGATGAACGATCTGCGCTGGCATGGCGACCGCTACACGTCGTGGGAGCAAGACGGCCGATTCGATCGCCAAACGCTGAGTGATCTCGCCGGCATCTGGGACGACGATGCCGACGAGGTGGTGCTCCGGCACTGCGATGCCTTGCTGCGCCTGGCGACCGATGCTCTGGAACGTTGGCAACGGTACCTGGCGAGCGAGAACGTGCGCGACTTCGATTCGCTCATTCTCGATGCTCGCACGTTGCTCACCGGCGACGACGGGATGGCGGCGCTCGAGAGCATCCGCCGGCGATACCGGATCCTCATCATCGACGAGCTTCAGGACACCGACGTGGCGCAACGAGACATTGCGTTTGCCATCGCCGGGCTTGATCGGGGTCGCGCCGTGCCGCGGCCGCAGCTGTTTCTGGTGGGTGATCCCAAGCAGAGCATCTACCGGTTTCGTGGCGCCGATATCTCGGTTTGGAACGGAGTTCAGGAAGCGGTCCGCGCCGACGGAAAGGTGATGCAACTGTCGGAGAATTTCCGCTGTGCGCCGCCGATCATCGGTCTGGTGAACGGCGCCGCGGCTGCTGCCCTGGCCGATGTCGGCGCCGCGCTCGAAGACGAGAGCCCGGCGAGTGTCATCGCCTATAGCGAGCTGGTGGCAGCGCGCCAAGAAACGCCTACCGCCCGACTCGAGTGGTTGGTGGCGGAGAAGGCTGGTGGCCGCGCCAAGAACGATCCACAGGCCGAGGCGGCGCAAGTGGCGGCTCGCATCGACGAGATGGTCGGTATCGAGACCGTGCTCGAGGGAGGCCCCGAGACAGAGCGGCCGATCGGCTACCGTGATATTGCCGTGCTGTATCGGAGCCGCTCCGCGCTACGACACTTCGAGGCGTCGCTGGGTCGGCGGGGGATTCCCTATACCATCGCCGGGGCGCCGCATTTGGGGGATCGTCAGGAGATCCTCGACCTGCTGAACGCGTTGCGCTTGATCCGTAACCCGCACGACGATCTGCGCGCGTTCGGGTTCCTGCGCTCGCCGTTCGTATGCCTGCGCGATGAGGTGATTGCGCACATTCGGTTGCAGACGCGTGGGCCCGATCTGCTCGGCCAATGCGAGCAATACCTGCGTCGGGAGGAATGGTACGAGGCCCCCGAGCACGGCCAGATCAGCAGCATCGAGCGTCAGGCTCTCGAGCGTGGCCTCCAGTCGCTACGCCAGGCCCGCGCCCTGGTGCACCGAGCACCACTGGACGAGGTGCTGTCACGCTTGCTCGACGACACCGGCTATCGCCTGCACCTGCACATGCGCCAGCGACGCGAAGAGCCACTGGCCAATATCCAGAGCTTCATTCAGTTCACCGAGGCGTACAGAGATCTCGACATAGGGACGTTTCTCGAAGTGTGGGATCGGTGGGACGAGCAGGACAACGGCTTGCCGCAGGCGCCGCTCTACAGCAACGAGGACGATGTCGTAACGCTGACCACCATCCACCGTGCCAAGGGGCTGGAATGGCCGGTGGTGTTCCTGGTCGGAATCGGCCGCAAGCTGGGTCGTGATCCGTGGGGAAGATTCTGGAGTGACCGGGAGCTTGGGCCGTTGCTCAACCCACCCAGATCCGATCGTGGCGCGCGCGCGCAACGACTGCACGACCGAGAGCGACTGGAAGATCGAGCCGAGGAAGCGCGACTGCTCTATGTGGCCACCACCCGGGCCCGTGATCGATTGCTGTTGGTGGGGGCACGAGACGACAACAGCTACGCCACCTGGTTGCAGCGCGGGATCGATCGAAGTCCGGTGTTCGTGCGTGAGGAGCCCGCCATCGAGCCTGACCCTGACCAAGCGGCGACCGTTGGGCTCGATTGGCTCGATGGGCTGCGCATCGAGAAGCCCGGCCGCCTGGTATCGGCGATCGTCGAGCCGCCCCTGCGCTTCGTGCATTCGGCTACCGAGCTGATGACTCGCCAACGGGACGAAGCGGAGTGGGAGCGGCGCTATCGACACGGAGTGGAGGCGCCGGGAGAGTTCGTCAAGCGGCCCGCCGGCGGCGAGCCGGCGCTTCAGGCAACCGTGCGCGGCACCTTGATCCACGGGGTGCTGGAGCGCATCGAGCGGGAGGACGAGCTCGCGGCAATCCTCGAAGAGACCATCGGCAGCCTCGACGATCCCGAGCTCGAGCGGTTGATGAGCGCACACTCGCGGTATCGGGAGGCGCTCGAGGCCGAGATTCGCAGAATCGTTCGGTCCGATGCCTGGAAATGGTACGTCGAGGGCGAGAACTATCGGGAGCTCAGTTTCCTGCACCTACTCGGGCCGCTCGACTGGCGGGTCGGTGCCTTCGATCTGTACCGCCCGGGCGATCCCGAGACCTGGGTTGTCGACTTCAAGACGCACGAGATCGAAGCTGCCGAGGTGGCCGCGATCGCCGCCGGCTATCGGATTCAGGCGCAGGTCTATCGGCAGGCGGCGCGAGTCGCCGGCCCAGCCAGGGTGCGGTTGCACTTCACCGGGCCGGACGATCTCGTCGACGATCTCGGCCTCGAGCCATCCGCCGCCGGCTCAGCCGACGGTCAGCCGTCCGGCGGCGATCTGCTCGAGCGCGAATCCGGTGGTGCTGAACCAGCCGATGGCGGTAGGGACCAGGGGACGCTCTTCTAGAACGTCGGGTTGGGTTGCCCTCGCCGTCCCAACGAGCTGCAAGGCGGTCGGCCGGCCGTTTTCGGTTCGAGCTGTTACCAGAGCGTCGCGATGCCGTACTCGGCGAACCCCTCGTCGCCGGTGATGCAAACCAGGCCTTCGGTCTGGGTCTGCGCAATCAGCATGCGGTCGAACGGGTCGGGGTGATGCGGCGGCAACGCGGCAGCGCGCTGAGCGTGCTGCGCATCCATCGGCAGCTCCAAGAAATCGTTCTCGGCGATCTCCGCCTCGAGGTCGGCGTCCTCGACCTCGAGACGTCCGAGCCGCTGCTTGATGGCGAGCTCCCAGATAGTGGCGGCGCTCACGAACACCACCGATTGAGGCTCGGCGATCGCCTTGCGAGCCGCTGGAGGAAGCGATCCGTCGTCCATCAGCCACCATAGATAGGCGCGGCTGTCGAGCAGCAACCTCAAGAGCTCAGTCCACGCGGAACGGCTTGTCGATCTCATCCGGGAGCGGATCATCGAAATCCAGTCCGATGTGGATCTTGTCCTGCAGTCGGCCCGGTCGACGCGGCCGCCCCCCGACCGGAACCAGGCGAGCGATGGGCTGGCCGTTCTTGGCGATGATGATGTCTTCGCCTGCCACCACCCGCTCCAGAACACGCGACAGGTGTGTCTTGGCCTCGTGAATGTTGACGATCCGCATCGCTGGTTCTCCCGCGTCTGCGTCGCGTCGGGGGCAGGGTCCAACGCGTGGAGCCCGGGTCACCCTGGCTGCAGAGTGCCCCGGACTCCCGAAAGGGGCTTGAATTCGTGGATTAGCTTAGCTAAGTCGACTTAGTCAATCAACCTAGGGACCCCAAATCCGTCGAGCGACGTGGTCGTTCGAGTGGTCCGTGAGGCGCAGGGTGAGAACGTTCTAGGATCTGCGCCCGGGGTGCTCCTAGAATCCGTGGCATGGATCGATCAATAGCCGACGGCAAGGTGGCGCCGCCGCCGATGGGTGTTCCTGGGTGGGCGCGGCGGTTGAAGGACTCGCGTCAGCGCCGCGCGGCGCGCCGTGCCGGACGTTCGCTCCGTCGAGGGTCGGGGCGCCGGGGCGAGCGTTTCGATTCCGAGCGGCCGGCCTCGCCGGCTGCCAGCTCGGACGCTTGGCCTCGATGGCTCGAGCTCCTCGCCGAGGTGCCGGCGGATGTGCATGTTGCCGGGATCGTCGCGCGAGGCTTTCTCGTGCTCCTGCTCGTCCGGACTACCTGGTGGATGCTCGGCAGCTTCGATATGGCCGCCATCGGCGCCATCGGCCCGAACGCTGCCCCGCCAACATTCGTCTTTCGAGCTCTGTCAGGCGCCAACCTGATCTTTCACGAGGCGGGCCACGTGTTGTTCGGGGCGTTCGGGCGCTTCCTGCAAGTGCTCGGGGGCTCGATGCTCGAGGCCGCCGTGCCGTGGATCTGCGCTCTGGCGCTGTACCGTTCGCGCCGCGATACCTTCGGCGCCTCGATCGCGGCCTGGTGGGGTGGCGAAGCGCTGGTCGGGCTGGGTCCCTACATCTACGATGCCAGGGAGCAAGTGCAGCCCCTGCTCGGCGGCGTGATCGGGCAGGATCGTCCCGGCTATCACGACTGGAACAACCTGTTGTCTTGGACCGGGTTGTTGCCGTACGATCATGCCATCGCCGGACTGGCGACCACCGTGGGCTATGGGCTCATGCTTGTCGCGAGCATCTGGAGCTGCTGGTTGCTGCAGCGACAGTTTGTGGTCAGCCGGGCGCCGTCAGTGGATGGTTTTGGAGCTCTCGACTGACGCGCCGTTGAGGTAGATACGGCGCACGCGCGAGGTCATCAGCTCGCCCTCGGGCAAGCGCAACACGAGCTTGAAGCCCGGCATTACGAAGGCGCGCCGTAGCGCTGTGCCGGTTCCCGACAGCGTCGTTCCGAGGAGTCGCGCGGCAACGTGCTCGTTGATGTAGTTGCCGCTGCCGCTAGCCTCGACCTCGCCGAGCTCCGGATCTACGAACTCCAGCGTGTAGACGCTGTGAGCGGTCTGCACAACCAGCTCGTCACCGGCGCGCAGCAAGCGCGTGTCGAGACCATCGCGGTCGTCGACCACGTCGAGTCCGTGCTCGGGTCCGAGCGAGGTGTGGATGCCGGTATTCATGCCTAAATCTTAACCCGAGTTGGTCAGCGCGGCGGCGCCAGCCGTCGCAGCTCGTCGAACCAGTTCACCACCACCTGGGCCAACTCGACGTTGGGAGCGTCCTCGGCCTCGGTGTCGGGGAACATCAGGAAGCGGCCGTCGGGGGCGACGTCGTAGTCGGCAAAGCCGCCGCCCGAGAGCGCTAATCCGCCGTAGCCGCCGTAGAAGTTGCCACGAAACAGCTGCTGGGGCCGCGAGGCGGAAAGGGCAGCGTCCGTGGTTACCACATCGACGACCACAACGCCCTCATCGTTGCGGTAGTACAGCTCACGCCCGTCCGGTGCCCATCGGGAATAGCTTCCGCCGTTGTCCGACACCTGCCACTTGCCGCCCGCCGGCGGGAACGGTCGCACGTAGATCTGATTCACGCCGCTCTCGTTGGATTGATAGGCCACCCAGCGCCCGTCTGGGGAGAACACTGCCTCCAGCTCGGCGAACTCGGTGACGAGGTACTGTTGCAGTGTTCTACTGTCGTCCTCCAGGTCGATGTAGGCGATGTCGTTGCCGGCGCGCCAGCCTTCCGCCGTGTCTTCCGGACCGCTTCGCGTGGTCAGGACATATCGTCCGTCCGACGACCAATCGCTGACGAACAGCGCCGCCGGATAGTCGATCAGTCGCTCGATCTCCCCCGAGCCGTCGGCGCGCTTGCGGTAAAGATTGTCGGGGCCATCGCGGTCGGACGAGAAAATCAGGTCGGTACCGTCGGGCGACCAGACGGCAGGACCCTCGATGCCTTCCGGGAACGTCAGGCGGGTTCGTACGCCCCGCCCCACGTCGTACACCCAGATGTCCCAGTTGTCGTTGGTGAGCTCCATCATCGCCACCTTGCCGCCATCCGGCGCAACGCGTGCCTCGGCGTAGGTCCGTAGCTCGGTGAGAAACGGTTCGGCGTCGCCCTGTCGATCAATCCAGCTCCCCGGGTACGTCGGATCGACGGTGGCTCCCGTTCGATACATCAGCACGCCGGTATCCGAGACGGTGTACTGCGAGCCACCGCTGCTGGTGGAGTACGCTAGGTTCTGCACCACTGGGACGGCGCTGCCCACTACTTCCAGATCCTCGAGATCAAAGGGAATGGCGAACAACGTTCCGCTATTCGCGTAGACGAGGTGCCCGGACGACAGGTAGCGGGCGTCGGCTCCGCCGCGGTGCACCGTCGTGCGAACTCCGGTCTCCATGTCGACGACGTCTATGTTGGCTGAGTCGAAGTCGCTCCCCGCCTGTGTATGGGCGGTAAACAGCACGCTCTTGCCGTCGGGCAATACTCGCGGCCAGCGATGCGTGACATCCTGGCGCGCCTCGTCGAGTGTGGTCAGCTGGGTCGGCTCGCCGCCGTTGGCGGAGACACGCCACAACGAGCTCGCTGCCGATGGCGCGTAGACAATGGTGCCGTCAGGTGCCCAGCTGGCGCCCCGGCCGAGGTTGATCGTGGCGATCTGCTGTGCGGTACCTCCGGAAGTCGGGATCTTCAGCAGCGCCGAGTTGGTGAGGTAGCCGATCCACTCCGAGTCGGGCGAGAAGAGCGGCTGGTAGGCGCCGTTGGTGGCAATCTCGCCAAAGGCCACATCGTCGAGCCGGCGCGCGTGGTTCCCGTGGTTCCCGTCGCCACGGCCACATATTCGCCGTTGGGCGAAAGCGCCATCGAGGAACCCGAGCGCGCGGAGGAAAACAGCGGCTCGTCGACGCTGAGCGTCATCTCCATTCGAAGGGTTGCAGCGGTGCTCTCGACGGCGGCGTGCGGCCGTAGATCGGCTACCCACATCAACCCGAGCAGCGCCGCAACTCCCCAGGGAGCAAAGCGCATCCAGCCGGTGGGTGCGCTGGGCACCGTGCCCGCGTCGAGGATCGCCTCGGCCGCCACCGGGTCTTCCAGGTACTCCTCGATCGATACGCGCGCATCGCCGATCGACTGGATGCGCCGGTCGACGTCCTTGCGCAGGCAGCGTTGCAGCAGGGCGCGGATGCGGCGCGGAGTATCCGGCGGCAGCGCCTGCCAATCGGGCTCGCGGTGCACGATCGCGCCCAGCACGTCGGTTGCCGTCTCGCCGCCGAAGGCGCGGTCGCCGGTCAGCATCTCGTAGAGGACGGCGCCGAAAGCCCAGATATCGGCACGGCGGTCTACCGGCTTGCCGCGCGCCTGCTCCGGGCTCATGTAGCCGGCGGTTCCCATGATCATGCCGGCCTGAGTGGCCTCGAGCACTGTCGGCGAGGCGCTGACCTGCAGCGAAGAGGACAGCATGCTGTCGGCCGCGAAGGCCTTGGCGAGCCCGAAGTCGAGCAGCTTGATGTCGCCACTCGTTGAGAGCACGACGTTCGCCGGCTTCAGATCACGGTGCACGATGCCGTGCTCGTGGGCGGTCTCGAGAGCGCGCGCGATCTGCAAGGCGATCGCCAGTGCTTCCTCGACGGGCACTGCGCCCTGGTCGATGCGCGCCGCCAGCGTCTCGCCCTCGGCAAGCTGCATCACCAGCAGCCGCACGGGGCTACCACCATCCTCCGGCGTCGCCTCCTCCAGCCCATAGATCGAGGCGATGTTGGCGTGCTCGACCTGAGCCAGCACCTGGGCTTCACGCTCGAGTCGCGCCAGTCGCTCGGGGTTCTGCGCCAGCCCTGGCGGCAGCACCTTGATCGCCACCTCGCGCTTGAGCGTCTCGTCGACGGCACGGAACACCTGCCCCATGCCGCCCTCGCCGATCTTGGAGACAATGCGGTAGTGGTTCAGCTTCGAGTCGATCTGCATAGGACCTCGGGGAGTAGTGCCGTCAATTTCGTACGCGTCGAGCGCCTGAATCCTACTCGCTCAGGATGCGACCGAACAGCGCCCGCACGGGCTCGTGCCGCTTCACCACGATCACAGAGCAGTTGGAGCGGCGCGCCACGCCCTCGGGAACAGTCCCGAATAGCACCCGGGTGGTGAAGCTCTGATGGGTGGCGCCGACGAACACCGCGCCGTAGCTGGCAGATTCCTTGATGATCGCCTGGCTGATGGAGCGGTGTCGAAGCACCTTGGTGCTCACATCCGGCGCCAGCTCGAGGCGCGTCTTGGTGGCTTCGAGCCGCGCGTCCACCGCCTCGATGTGGGCCTCAGGCTCGTCGGGCGACACCACGGCGCAGAGCGTTAGCGATGCGTCCTTCGAGGCCGCGATCGCCGCCGCGTAGTCCTCGGCCCGGGTCGCGTGGATGCCGCCGTCGGTGGCCACGAGGATGCTCTCCATCGGCCGCTCATCGGGGGCCAGGCGCACCATTATGATGTCGGTGCTGGCATGGTTGACGATATGATCGGTGATCTCGCCGAGGATGCGGCGCGCGTTCGAGGTGCGGCCCTTCCAGCCAACGACGATGAGCTTGCTGTTGCCCTGATGCGCCGCCTCGAGGATCGCTCTTCCGGCATTGCGCCCGACCCTAACCTGAGAGCTCACCGGAATGTCGAAAGACAGCGCTCGCCCGCGGGCAGCTGCGAGGATCTTCTCCTCGTGCTGCACGTGGGCTTCGGCCAGCCGGGGCTGCAGTTGGTCGGGCACCAGCACTACCCGCAGCAGCGCAATCTCACCCTGTCGAGGCGCGGCGATGGCGCCGGCGAGGTCCACCAGCGCGTTCACCGTTGCGGGATTGGCGATTGGCACCAATACCTGGAACTCTGACTCCGCCGGGGCCGAGCGCTCGGCCAGCAAGCGCGACGGTGTCTCTTCCGGGGCCTCGGTAACGAACTCGGTTCCCTTCCATATCAGGAACCCGGCGATTCCAGCCGCCAGGGCCACTGCCGCGAAGACTACCGGGACGATGTGTCCCTGCAGCGGGATCTGCACCAGCAGATAGATATTGGCGGCGATGCCGAGCGCCGGCAGCAACGGCACGAGCGGTACCCGGAAGGGTCGCTCCAGGTCGGGGAATTGGCGCCGATGGCGAATGAGCGCCACGTTGACCAAGGTCAATGCGATCAGCAACACGCAGTCGGCGAAGTGCGCCAGGCTCTCGAGCGGTAGCGCCAGCGTGAAACCGCCGATTGCCGCACCCACCAACAACAGGGCGGCCACCGGTGTGCCGGTCCGAGCATGGACCGAGCCGATGCGAATCGGAAGATGGCGCCGTCGGCTCATCGACATGGCGACGCGGGAACCGGCGATGATCGAGGCGTTGGAGGCCGAGATCATCGAGAACAGCGCGCCGAGCACGATCACCATGCCGCCCACTGGACCGAGAAAGGCGCGTGCCGCGACGCCCATGGCCGCCTCGGTGTACTCGGTCAGATTAGCGGTCAAGATAACCAGGACGACGGCCGAGTAGAGCACCGTCACGAACAGCATGGAGATGAAGATCGCCCGCGGCACGGTCTTGGTCGGATTGCGAACCTCGCCGGCGGATGCCGCGATGGCGGAGAAGCCGAAGAAGGTGATGAACACCAGCGCTGCGGTGCTGGTGATTGCTCCCGCGTCGGTGCTGAACCGATTGACGATCGCCTGTGGCTCTATCTGCGTCAGGCCGCCGGACACGAACCACAGCAGCAGGACGATCTTGGCGGCGGTCACCAATACCTGGAACGTGCCGCTTTCTTTGGTGCCCTTCAGGTTGAGCAACGTGAGGGCGCCCAGGAAGACGAGCCCGGCAAGCGTCTCGAAGGGCAGATGCCAGATGAACTCGTTGAAGTAGGTCGACAGGCTGGCGATGTAGAAACCGCACGACGAGGTGTAGCCGAGCAACAGGCACCAACCGACGAAGTATGCCGTTGGCGGCGAGAACGTCTTGCGGGCGTAGAGGTAGCCTTCGCCCGATTGCGGATAGATGGAGGCGAACTCGCAGTAACTCAGCGCCGTCAGGCTGGCGACCAGCGCCGCCAGCAGGAACGAGGCGATGGCCGCAGAGCCGACGTAGCTGATCGCCAGGCCGGAGAGCGTGAAGATGCCCGCCGCGATCATCGTGCCAGTGCCGATCGCTAGCGCGCTGACCAGCCCCAGGTCGCGACTCAGCTCAGCGTGAACTTGCCCATCGAGATGCGCATCATGCGCGTCGACTTCACCCACGTTGGAAAATCCTACAACGTCCGGGCACGAGGCACTCGCAGCGCCGGCTTGCGTCTAGCGAGCGGCCGCGTCCGTGTCGACCGGCTGTGTGAAGATCGTCTGCGTCGGGAAGGCGAACTCCAGACCCTCGGCGTTGAAGCGCTCCAGGATCGCCAGGTTCATGCGGGTCTGCGTTTCCATCACATCGGCCCCGGCGAGAATGTAGTACTGGAACAGGATATTCATGGCGAAGTCACCGAAGGCATTGAACGCGACTACCGGTTCCCTGGCCTGTAGATCGGCGTGATCGGCGACGATGTCGCGCAGGATGGCCATGGCACGCTGCATGGCCTCCGGCGTCGTGTCGTAGGTCAGCCCGAGGTTGAGCTTGACGCGGCGCGAGGGTTCGCGGCTGACGTTCTCCACCGGCGAGTTGGCGATCGTCGAGTTGGGAATCGTCACCTCGCGCCCGGCGAAGGTCTGGACGCGGGTGCTGCGCAGACCGATCTCGCTGACGGTGCCCTCGAAGCCTCCTGCCTTGATCCAGTCGTTGATGCTGAAGGGGCGATCGGTGAAGATCGTGAAGCCGCCGAAGATGTTCTTGACCGTATCCTGCGCCGCCATCGCCAGGGCGAGGCCGCCGATGCCGAGGCCCGCGATCAGCGCCGCCACGTCGTAGCCGGCGTTGTTGAGTGCCACGATGATGCCGAGCGCCCAGATTGCGGCTCTGCCACCCCTGCGCACGATGGGCAGCAGCTGATCGTCGAGATCGCTCTCCGTTTCCTGCGCCATGGGCTCCAGCGCCACACGGATGACGGTGTCGAATACGCGCGCCGCCATCCAGGCCACCGCCAGCATCATTCCCATCTGCACCGCGTTCCATATCAGCGCTAACGTGGCGTCGGGCAACGTCAGGGTGCGGATCGCCACCCACACGCCGAGCGCCGTCACCAGGGCTACGACCGGCCGATCGAGCATGTCGACTAGCCTGTCGTCGATCTCGGTCGTGGTGTGGCGCGTCATCCTCCGGAAGACGTTGCCGAAGATCCAATACACCGCCTTGGCGGCGACGAGCGTCCCCACGACGATGGCCAGGGCGGTCGCCCACTGGTTGATGCTGTTGCCGTAGTAGGTCTGCGAGAGAACGTCCTGCATGGTGTGCTCCGGGTCAGGCACGGCGGCGAGAACCACCGTACGCCGTGTTGCTCGAGGGTCGTTCAGCGCGACTCTAACCCGCGTTCGCGCGCCACATCTGTACCACGGCCTGCTAGAGCCAGCGGGCGTCGAGATCGCTGGCGCTGGCGCAGCCGATCTGGGTGAGGATGTCTTGCAGCCCTTCCCGTAGGATCGCCACTGCGTGATCGCCGCCCGCTTTCCCGAGCGCCGCAACACCGTACACGAACGCCCTGCCGCAAAATACGAATTGCGCTCCGCGTGCCAGACATCGGGCCACGTCGAGTCCACTCATGATGCCGCTGTCGACCATCAGCGTAGGGCGGTCGCCCACGGCTTCCTGAATCGCCGGTAGGACGTCGAGTGGCGTGGGCGCCGCGTCGAGCTGCCGGCCGCCGTGATTGGAGATGATGAGGCCGTCGGCGCCGGCGTCGACGGCGCGCCTGGCATCGTCGGGATGGAGGATTCCCTTGAGCACGAGCGGCCCCGACCACTGCGCGCGGATCGCCTCGATACGTCTCCAGGAGAGCGGGCGGTGCAGGAACTGCTCCTTGACATAGCCCTCTAGCGAAGTGCCGGCGGGCGCGTATTGCGCCACGTTGTGGAACTTCGGGCGCCCGTTGCGCAAGACCTGCGCCACCCAGGCGGGTCGTACGGCGGCGCGGTAGATGGTCTCCAGCCCCATCCGCGGAGGCAACGAGAGCCCGTTGCGAATGTCGCGCTCTCGACGCGACGCCGCCGGCACGTCGATGGTCACGATGAGCGCTCCGAATCCGGCGTCGCCGGCACGACGTACGAGATCCTCGGCAACCTCCGTATCCTTGGTGACGTAGAGCTGGAACCAGGCGCGCGAGCCGGCGATGGCGGCAACCTCCTCCATCTTGACGGTCGACAGCGTGCTCAGACAGTAGGGAATGCCGGCCCGTGCTGCTGCGGCCGCCAGAATCAGCTCGGTGCCCGGCCACATGAGCCCGCTGAGCCCGACTGGCGCGACGCCGAACGGCATCTCGTAGCGCTGCCCGAACAACTCCGTCGACAAATCCAGCGAGGTCACGTCGACCATGAACCGCGGTGTCAGCGTTATGGCGTCCAACTGGGCACGGTTGCGCTCGAGACACACCTCGCGCCCGGTGGCTCCCTCCAGGTAGTCGAACGCGAAGCGTGGGATCCGCCGCTCGGCGGTACGCGCCAGGTCCTCGATCGAGGCGTGGCCCCGTATGAGGGGGCTGGGTGAGTAATCCATGAGCCCGCGCTTACTCATCTCGTTTTGCAACCGTACCGGCGAGCATGACGAACGAAACGTGTTCGGTTGCTCGAATATTCTCGAGGGGGTTGCCGGGCACGGCGATGAGGTCGGCCAGTCGCCCGACCTGGATCGTGCCTCGATCGGTCACCCCGAGCACCGCAGCTGCCTCTATCGTGGCCGACCGCAACGCCGCCAGCGGGTCCATGCCGCGCTCTACGAGAGCGGCGAACTCCCCGGCGTTGTCGCCGTGCGGGAATACGCCCGCGTCGGTGCCGAAGCCGATCTTGACCCCGGCTGCGATCGCCTGGGCGAGGCTCTCGCGGGCCAGCGGCAAGATGCGCTCGGCCTTGGAGCGCAGCAAGGGTGGCAGCGCATCGAAGTCGATGGCGCCGGTCAGGTACGTGGTCGGTACCAGATAGGTGCCCTTCTCCTTCATCAGCTCGATGGTGTCGGTATCGAGAATCGAGCCGTGCTCGATCGACGCCACGCCGGCCTGCACGGCGGCTCGTATTCCCTCGGTGCCATGGGCGTGTGCCGCTACCTTGATACCGTGGCGTGCCGCCTCCTGCACCATCGCTTCCAGCTCCGCGAAGCTGTATTGCTGGGCACCGACCGACTCCTCGAACGACAGCACACCAGCCGTCGCGCAGGTCTTGATGACCTTGGCGCCATGCTTGATCTGGTAGCGCACCGCCTTGACGACCTCGTCGGGCCCATCGGCGATGCCATCGCGCCAGCTGGTCTCGAGCACACCGGGTGCCAGACCGGTGACGTCGCAGTGGCCGCCCGTGACGCCGATCGAGTTACGCGACGGCACCACGTGAGGCCCCACCACCATGCCGGCCTCGACGGCGCGTCCGAGCGCCACGGTGACCTGGCCACCGAAGTCGCGCACGGTAGTGAACCCGGCGAGCAATGTCTTGCGGGCGTTGGAGGTTGCTCGGAAGGCTGCATCGACCTCTGTTTCTCTGACCCGACGGTTGAACGACTGCGCGTCGATGTCGCCGCCCAGGTGGGTGTGTAGGTCGATGAAGCCGGGCAGGAGCGTTGTATCGCCGAGCTCGATCACCGTTGCATCGGGAGGGACCTGGCCTACCGCGCTGATGCGACCCTTGGTTACGGCCACGACCCCCGGCTCGATGAGTCGGCCTTCGACGACGTCGAGCATGCGGGCGGCTCGCAGCACGACGGTCGCATCGTCCTGTGCCAGGGCGATGCGGGACAGGATCAGGACCGAGATGACGACCAGGGGAACGAGGCGGCGACTGAAGGAGCGCATCGGCTCTCCCAGGGGTTGCGGATCTTGGACGGTGATCCGCAAGCATACCCTCGCTCGAGGTGGCAGTCAGTGCACTGCGATTCCGAGGCCGTCGAAGCCGGCATAGTGGCGGCGGCGAGACGCTAGCCTCCCTTCCCACCTCGCTACAAGGCCGGCGCGCTATTGCCCCGGCCCGAGGTCTCGGACTACCGTTGGGCACCGCCGCCCGGTGCGCCGCTGTCTACCCTGCGGATCGAGGCACGCTAGGAACCAAGATGAAGCGACTCGCTATGTCCGGTCTCTGCTCCATCCTCGGGGCGGTCCTGGTCGTTTCTCCCGCCAGCGCCCAGCAAGCAGGCAGCGAACGCGCGCTTGTGCAGGCAGTCGCCGAAGCTGCCCTTCAGGCGATCAGCGACGAGGACATGATTGCCTTCACGGATCTGATGGTCGACGACGCGATCACGGTCAGCATTGCCGAGCGAGACGGAGAGGTTCGGTACTCGGTTCGGAGCCGAGCCGAATCGCGCGCCAGCAAGCCACAGACTGACATCCTGGAGCGCGGCTTCGACCCGGAGATCTCTATTTCTGGACCTGTCGCCACGGTCTGGCTGCCCTACGACCTGTATGTCGACGGGGAATGGTCGCATTGCGGCGTAGACACCTTTACCTTGGTGCGTACCGATGCCGGCTGGCGCATCGCCTCGATGGCCTGGAGTGTCGAGCAGCCACCCGCCTGCCAACCGCATCCAGACGGCCCACCGGGAAACTAGGAGGAACTCGTGTCGCGTACAGAGAAGTTGGTCGGGACGATGATCGTTGCCGTGCTAGCGATGAACGGCAGCGCGGTGGTCCGGGCACAGGATGAGACCGCGACGGGGGAGTGGCGGTCGTCTGGAGGCGACAGCGCCTACACGCGGTATTCGCCACTCGATCAGATCACTCGCGACAACGTCAAGGATCTGCGGATCGTCTGGCGCCGCCCCGGCCTCGACCCCGAATTCGCCGCGCAGTATCCGCGGCTTCGGACCGGCAACTATCTACGCGCCACGCCGACGATGCTCGACGGGGTGCTGTACACGCCCAACGCAGCCGGCCTGGTCGAGGCCGTCGACGCGGCCACCGGCGAGACGATCTGGCGCCAGGAGCCACCGCCGGAGATGGCGCAGGAGCGCAACTCGCAGAGCACACGTGGCGTGGATCACTGGGAACGCGATTCGCAGCGCCGGCTGTTCTCGAATCGGAACGGTTACTTGTATTCGCTTGATCTGCGGACCGGCGAGCCGTTTGCCGGTTTCGGCGACAACGGTCGTGTCAGCCTCACGCCGACCGGCGGGCGCAACTTCCGCTGGACGGCTGGACCGATCGTGGTCGGCGATGTGGTGGTCATAGCCGGCAACGTCGATGGCGCCGGCGACAGCGGTATGCGGTGGAGGGACAGCCTGTCGGAGGATGTGCGCGGCTTCGACGTTCTCACCGGCCGGTTGCTCTGGACTTTCCACGCGGTGCCACGCGAGGGCGAGTACGGTGCCGATACCTGGGGCGACGACTCCCTAGAGCACTCCGGCGACCTGGGTTCCTGGTGCTGCGTTTCCGCCGACGAAGAGCTCGGCTACGTGTATGTGCCGCTGACCGCTCCGACGGCGGCGTACTATGGCGGTCACCGCCCGGGCGACAACTTGTTCTCGAACGCCCTCGTGGCGCTCGATGCGAAGACCGGCGAGCGCGTCTGGCACTTCCAGATGGTGCATCACGACCTGTGGGAGTACGACACCGTCGGGCCGGCGACCCTGGGAGACATCACGATCGACGGGAGACGGATCAAGGCGGTCATGCAGCCCAGCAAGACCGGCTACCTGTACGTCTTCGATCGCGCCACCGGCGCGCCCGTGTGGCCGATCGAGGAAAGGCCGGTGCCGGCCTCGACCGTGCCCGGGGAGCAGGCGTCGCCGACACAGCCGATCCCCACCAAGCCACCACCGTTCGCGCGCGTTGGCTTGACCGAGGACGACTTCATCGACTTCACGCCGGAGCTGGAAGCGCGGGCGCGCGAGCTCGCCGAGCAGTTCGTCATCGGCCCCATCTTCACGCCTCCCTCTCTGGTCAGCGACGAGCCGGGAGGAACCCAGGGAACCCTCATGGTGCCGGGGTCGTGGGGTGCGGGAAACTGGAACACGGGCGCGTTCGATCCGGAGACCGGCTTCTACTACGCGGTTTCGCACGCAATTCCACGTGTCTACCGTATCGCCAAGGCTGACGACGAGGACGCCCAGATGGACTACTGGAGTCCCAACCGCGAAGCGCCATACATCGATGGCTTGCCGCTCATCAAGCCGCCATGGGGGCGCGTCGTGGCGCTCGACCTCAACCGCGGCGAACACGCGTGGACGGTGGCCAACGGTGATGGCCCGCGGGACCATCCGCTCCTCGAAGGCCTCGATCTCCCACCGCTCGGGATAGCCAGCCGCCCGACGCCGCTGGTGACCAAGACGCTGTTGTTCATCGGCGACGGTAGCAATGTATTCGGAGGTATCCCGGAGCTGATGATCGGTCGCAAGTTCCGCGCCCTCGACAAGGCTACAGGAGAGGTGCTCTGGGAAACCGAGCTCCCAGCGGCGCAGACGGGTGGGCCGATGACCTATCTGGTCGGAGGCAAACAGTTCATCGTCGTGCCTATTGGGGAGAGGGACCAGCCTTCGGAGTGGGTGGCGCTGGCGCTCCCATAGGAGCGAGCGGCTCCGTCGGGAGAATCGTTGCGGCGGACCACGCGGCTAGTGGACCGCCGGGATCACGTGGTCGATGATCACCGCCGCCGCCGAGTATGACTCCTCGTAGATGTTCCAGGAGTTGACCACCGCCACGAGGTCGAGCTCGGGGACGATCATCAGCGACTGGCCACCGAAGCCCGACCCCCCGTACTGCATCGGCGTGTCGCCGCTACCGTCGTTCATGATCCACCACTGAAAGCCGTACCCCCGTCTGCTGTCGGGGTTGTCAGGGGTGGCGAACGATACCCAGGGACGGGCCGAGCGTTCCACCCAGTCCCGGGGAAGGAGGCGGACACCGTCCCACACCCCGTCGCGTAGGAACAGGTAGCCGATCTTTGCGAGGTCTTCCGTCCTGAGGTACAGGCCACCCTCGGTGTCGGTGAGCCCGTCGGGGACTACCTTCCAATAGTAGTCGGTGATTCCCAGCGGTCCGAAGAGGTGCTGCTCGGCATACTCGGCGGCGTGGAGGCCGGTGGTGGCCTTGAGAATCGCCGACATGATCATCGAGTTGCCGCTGTTGTATACGAACGTCTGGCCGGGCGCCGCCGCCATCGGCTTGTCGAGCACGAACTGCAGCCAGTCCTCCGAGGCCTCGAGCTGCGTCGCGTCGTTGGCGGGATCGGTGTACTCGAGGGTGCCCTCGTCCCACTCGAAGCCCGGTCGCATGGTGAGCACATCTTCGAGCGTGATCGTCGCCTTTACCCCGTCAGGGTCGTCGATCTCCCGGTCCGAGAGGTAGGAAAGAGCCGCAACGTCGGTGCCCTCGATCTCGCCTCGTTGGATGGCAATGCCGATCAAAGCCGATGTCACGCTCTTGGTGATCGACTGGATCGTATGAAGGTCGGATCCCTCTCGGAACGGGTGATAGACGGGGTTGTAGTAGTTGTAGTGGTGTGGCGCCTGCTCGTAGCCGGAGTTGATCTCGACGTAGTCGTGCTCATAGCGGAAATCAGCGATCATCCGCCCGTGGCGCGTCACCATCACGGCATCGACGTTGCCGTAGGCTCCCCCTGCCAGCAGGGCGTCGAGTGCTGTCAGCGCGGCACCGTCAACCCCTTCATCAGCCGGTGCGGAGTGACTCCAGCCATTGGTCGGCCAAGACGCGGTTTCTGGGATCTCCGCGTTGTTCGGTTCGCCGCCGGCGCAGGCAACCATCGTCGCGCCGGCGAGGGCGGCGAGCACCTGGGCGAGGATTGGCTGGCATTCGATAGAGTGTCGGCCGCGGAACGTGAGTGATGGGATGAGGCACTCTCGCATGGCTGGTCTCGCTCGTCTGGGAAAGGTAGCGTGCACCTTAGCATTCGCCCGGAGGTTGCCGCCGGGTAACCCGGTGGGGCCGGTCGGGGCTGCTAGTATCCAGCCTGTCGATGATGGACACCATGGAGGCGAACGTGACGCGCGACCGGGACAGCAACGACAGGCGGTTTACCCGAGGCGAGTTTCTCGGGATGGGGGCAGGCTGGGCAGCGGGAATCGGCGCCGTGTCGGCGGGCCTGGGCACGGGTGGCTCGAGCGCCAACGCTGCGACGCCGGCTAGATCGCCCCATGGCGCTTCGGCCGCTGAAACGACGCGGCGCACTGCGCTGCCGGTGGACATGATTGTGCGCAACGCCCGCGTCTACACCGTCGACGACACCGCGCCGCGCGCCGAGGCCTTCGCCATGTCGGGCGATCGCTTCGTGGCCATTGGCAGCAATGACGACATCGACAACCTCGGCGGCCCCGGAGTCCCGGTGATCGACGCCGCCGGCATGACCGTGGTCCCCGGCTTCATCGATGCGCACTCGCATCCCGGCAGCGGTGGTCTGCGTGAGCTCAAGAGCGTCAACGTGGACCTGCGCAGCATCCGAGCCATCCAGGACGCGCTGCGTCAGCGCTCCGAGCAGACGCCGGCGGGCGAGTGGGTGATCGGCTTCAAGTACGACGACACGAAGGTCAGCGATGGACGCCAAATACACCGTCGCGACATCGACGAGGCGGTGCCCGACCATCCGGTGCGCATCACGCACAGGGGAGGCCATACCTCCTGGTACAACTCGAAGGCGCTGGATCTCGCTCAGGTCACGGCATCGACGCCTGATCCGGACCACGGACGCTTCTTCCGCGAGGGGGGCGAGCTGACCGGCCGGGTAGCCGAGCGGGCCAACGCCGTGTTCAGCGGTTTGATTCCCAACGATGCGACGCGCGAGGACAGGCAGGCGGGCGTGGCGTTGATCACCCGGTTGATGGCGCGGTCGGGTTTGACCTCGGTCCACGACGCCGGCACTGGCGCTGCTGGAGCGACCGCCTACCGTGATGCCTACCGGGACGGCGAGCTGCGCTGCCGTGTCTACATGCTCATGCGCGGCGGGATCTACGACGACGTCAAGGCGGCTGGGCTGTACTCGGGGTTCGGCGACGAGTGGTTCCGCCTCGGGGCCGTGAAGTTCGGTGCCGACGGCTCCGCCTCCGAGCGCACCATGGCCATGAGCACGCCGTATGTGGGGCGTCCAGATGACTACGGCATCATGACGATGACGCAGGAGGACATCCACGAGGCGGTCGAAGACTGCCACCGGCACGATTTCCAGGTCGGCATCCACGCCAATGGCGACATCGCCATCGATATGGTGCTCAACGCCTATGAGCGAGTGCAGCGGCTCTGGCCACGTCCCGACCCACGCCATCGCCTCGAGCACTGCTCGTTGGTAAACCCCGAGCTGCTCGGTCGCATCAAGGCCACGGGGTCGATCCCGACGCCCTTCTACACCTACGTGCACTACCACGGCAACAAGTGGGTGGAGTACGGCGAGGAGAAGATGCGTTGGATGTTCGCGCACCGCTCGTTCCTCGACTACGACATCCCGGTGGCGGGAGCCTCGGACTATGTCCCAGGGCCGTACGAGCCGCTCATGGCGATCCAGTCTTTGGTCACGCGCAAGGACTTCGATGGCCGTGTCTGGGGGGGCAACCAGCGAGTCAGCGTCGACGAGGCACTGCGTATCTGCACGATGAACGGGGCCCATGCCTCGTTCGAGGAAACGCTCAAGGGCTCGATCAGCGTCGGCAAGCTGGCCGACTTCGTGATGCTGGCCGAGGATCCGCACGACGCCGATCCGGATGCCATCAAGGAGATCGAGGTGGTGCGGACCGTGGCCGGAGCGCGAACGACCTACGAGGCCTGATGGCTCAGGAGGGTGTGGGCGGGCTCTCGACGTGCGGCTCGTCGTCTTCGTGGCCCAGCTCGACGTCGATGCCGTACCAAAGCCACTGGGGCGTGAGCTTGAGCCCGGCCGGGGAGGCCGCTACAGCGAGAACGTGATCCCCTAGCTGCACGGTCTTGCTAACGCTCGACGGCAAGGTGATCGGGCGCAGCACGCTTTCGGGCAAACGGAAGCGGAAGCCCTTCTGCAGGATCTCGCGCAGTTTGGCCTCCATATTGTCGGCGTTGAGCGCCAGGCCGCAGCGGAACATCTTGTCCTGGCTCCTCAAGATCTCGCGTACGTGTGCCCACGATTCTTCGGTGGGCTCCGGCTGCACGTCGAGCCGCTGGGGGAAGATCGGGTCGAGCACCAGGCTGCCGTCGACCGGCGTGATCTGGAAGTGCCCGTCGAGCTCGTAGTCGCGCGTGTTGACCGTCGCCGAGAAGGACTCGTCTACCTTGAAGTCGCGACACACGACACTGGTAAGAGTGGCAGCGTCCCACTCGAAGCTGATGCGCGCCGTGCCGGTGCCACGCTCCACATGTGCGGGTAGGTGCAGTGCGAAACGGTCGTCGCTGTCCACCGCGATCGTCGGCTCGCGGGCACGCAGTGTCGCCTGGATATCGTTGATGCTGACATGCAACGCTCAGCGCCCGGCGCGCACACGGATTGGGCCGATCCGCGTACGTACTTCGTTGTCCTCCTGCGCAACGGTTCCGGGGCTCAGGTGCAACTGCACCTCATCGAGATAGCGCGATGAGGCGACGGTCAGAAGCTCCTGCAACATGCCGACGCGCAGCCGCACCACGACGTCGGCCGCCTCGAGGGCCTCGCCGGCGAGCATGATCTCCGGATCCAGTTGCCCGTCCACCTTCGATCGCAGGGTAGCCACCTGTTGGCGCAGGGACTCCAGGGCCTCGTCGACCTCGGGCTCGCCACCGGTGCTACAGCCGCTGGCCAGCAGCGCCGCGGCGAGGCCGGCAAAGAGAGAGAGGCGCGGCACCGGAAAGACCCGCATCAGGGCGCTCCGTGGACGGCTGGAAGCGTTCCATCCGCCTTCCCCGCAGCGGTGGCGTCGACCTCGATGTCGATGATGATCCACAGCCGTTCGTCGGCGGTCAGCACGCGACCGACTCTGGCGGTGAGGGGTACGCTGACCGCCGGGATGGTGACGTCGCTGTCGTCTACGGCCGGCAGCTGGATGTTGCGCTCCAGAAGAATCGGCACGGGCAAATCACCGAATAGTTGGTTGAACTCGTTCCCCTTGCGCATGGCCAGCTCGGAGGCCAATCGTGCGGCGGGCGCCGACCAACCGCCGACGCTCACCTCCTGTGCCTCGACGGCCAAGATCTCGACCTGGGCGAGCAACACGCCCATCTCCTGATCGAGCCCGGCAATCCGCAAGAGACCGAACACCGTGGCGTCGACGAAGACGGTGGGGCGCTCTACCAGCGATACACGGCCGCTGAACTGCACGAGCGCCAGGCCGGTACGGAAATCGACCACGGCATCGCGGAGCTGCACGCGAAACCGATCGCCGATCGTTTCCTCGACCGGCACGTTGCCGTGAGCAGCTCTGCCAGGGTGTCCTCGTGGAGGACGACCACGATGTCGCCCTCACCGAGCACGTTGCCGAAGTCCAGGTCCTGGTATCTCGACAAGCTGGCGAGCTCGCGCTCGAGCACCACACGTTCAGCGTCCGGTCCTGCGTCTGACTGGCAGGCGCCTGCCAACGCCGCGGCAACCAACGGCAGCAGGCAAAGGCGCGCGCGGGGCGAGTCCCGGCTGCTCATGCCGCCTGCCGGTTTGGTCACGGGCGGACGACCCCGACGTTGCCCTCGATCGCGATCATCGTGCCGAACGGCGCTGACATCTTGGCCAGCCGCTGCAGGATTACCTGCGCTACAGCTGGCTCCGCCAGCCGCGGCACGCCGCTCTCGGTCAGACGCCGGCCATGGCCGAGATCGACCGGATACAGGCGCAGCTCGGCGAGCTGCCCACCCTCGTAGCGGCTCACCGGCACGACGGTCTGGTAGACGAACTCGTCGTTGAAGCCGGACTGGGGTCCCGCCAGCATCAGGAACATCTCTGCTTCGGTGACGTCGTACCCCTCGCCGAAAGTCTTGTCGATATCGTCGGCGTAGCGCTCGTAGTAGTCGTTACCGAACGGACCCTGTATGTCGCTCCAGAAGAAGTCGCCCAACCCGTAGAAGATCGGTCGACCCTTGTAGATCTCGATTGGGCGCAGGCGGTGGGTGCCGGTGCCCACGAAGACGTCGGCCCCGGCATCGATTGTGGCACGCGCAAAGGTCGGTAAGAAGTCGGCCAACTCATCGTGGCCGAGCCCGGTCTCGTGTACGTGAATCGACACCACCAGGAAGTCCGATAGCTGCTTGCCCTCACGTACGTAGTGCAGGTTCTCCCTGAGGTCGACCTCGTCCATCTCGTAGTTGAAGCCGGGTGCCTCCCCGAGTCGAAAGCTGGTGTTGAAGAGCCTCAGCTGCTCCGGGACTCGCGGCGCGCTGGCTCCCGGCTGCGTCCCAGCCGACGTCTCGTAGCTGTCCGAATCGGAGCTTTCGTCCGCCCGCGCGGTATCGACGTCGTTGAGGCGTCGTTGCTCGTTGGCAGCATGGCGCAGGTCGACCAGCGACCGCATCATGGGCTCGGTCACAACCGTGTGGCGGGTTGTCTTCAGCACATTGAGCCCTGGCCTGCCTGGAGCGGCGCCGCGCGGCGGAGCGGCCTCCGAGAACTCTGCGAACGTCGATGCTACCGACACCAGACCGACGCGACCCTTCGGTGTTTCGAGGAAGCGCGGCGTGCGCGCTTCGGCCCGATGCTCGCCTGAGCCAGCGTGGACAAGCCCGGCTCGGTCCAACCACCCGCTGGTCTCGCGCATGCCGGCGCGCCCCCAATCGAGCGTGTGGTTGTTGGCCCGCGAGAACATGTCGAACCCTAGATCCTTGAGGTCCTGGGCAGTCTGCGGAGTGGCGAGGCACCAGCAGCCGCCGTCTTCGGCCTCGGGATAGCCGGCAAATCTCCGGATGTCGATGAGGCTGGTCTCGAGGTTGCCGATGCTCACGTCGGCCTCGCGGATGATCTTCATGGCCGCCGCGAAGGCCGGGTCGGTCTCCAGCATCTGGGATTGCGGTCGGGCAATGATGCAATCGCCGACCGCCGCGAAGGTGAAGCCATCGTCGATGCTGGTGGCGATCTCGGCCTCGAGCGGCCGCAGGGGATCGAGTAACTCCTGTCGTGTCTCGCTGTCCTGGGCCATGAGGTTCATGGCGCCGGGGCCTCCGATGAGCGCCAGGGAGATGGTAAGGACCACCAGACATCGAACGTGGGCTTTCATCGATAGGCCTCCGGTTCATGACGAGCTGCATGCGGTCGTGACCGACGCGATCTCAAGGGCGGCGCTGGATGACTGGTCGACCTTTGTCGTCGAACTCGACCAGCCCCGCCTCTCGAGCGCGCTGCAACGCTCCCCCCCCTTCGCCGACGACCGAGAGCGAGGCGAGGGCGCTGAGCGCTCCGCCGACAAGACCAGACAATAGCAGAGAGGCGCGATGGCGAGAGCAAGAGACTCGCCCCGGAGGCCGCCAAGAGCCATAGCGAGCTTGTGCATCAGTCACCAGCCGTAGGCAGAATGCTCAGAGATGTAGAGCGGAGTCTACCACCGGAGCTTGGCCGCTCCTGCTGGTTCGCCCCTGCCACGGATGGCGCATGGGATCCTCTTCTTCGGTCGAAGGAGGCGAGTCAATGCGCTCTGGTGCCGGCCTCGTCGGCAGATCCGGCCGATTGCGGAGCCCGCCGCCTCCGAACGGATCATGCTCGACGTCGTACCATGGAGGTGCTTCCGCCGCACTACAGTCACCGAGGCCCGAGATGAACACGTTCGTTGCGTCCTACGGAGCCCTTGCAGCGATTCCGTTGGCCGCGACCGTCTGCCTGGCATGCCTGCTGGCGCTGGTCTTGGGCTTTCGCGGCGTGCGTCTGCCGATCTGGACGTTGTTCGGGGCGGCGCTGCTGTGGGGGCTCGCCGCACCGATCTGGGTCTGGGTGTTCTCTGCCGGTGTGGCGTTGGTGTTCAATGTCGCCCCACTACGTCGGTCGCTGGCGACGGCGCCGGTCATGGCGATTGTCCGTAAGTTAGACCTGCTGCCGCGGATCTCCGATACCGAGCGCATCGCCATCGAAGCCGGTACGGTGTGGGTCGATCGCGAGCTGTTCTCCGGCAAGCCCGATCTCGGCCGCTTGCTCGGTGAGTCCTATCCAGGATTGACCGCCGACGAGCAAGCCTTTCTCGACGGCCCCGTCGAGGAGGTCTGCCGTCTCACCGAAGACTACGAGGTCTCTCGGTGCCGAGTACTTCCGCGAGAGGTCTGGGACCTGTACGCGAAGCACCGCTTCTTCGGCATGATCATCCCCAAGGAATACGGCGGGCTGGGGTTTTCTGCCTCGGCCAACAGTGCCGTGGTCGGCAAGCTCGCCTCGCGATCGACGCAGCTACAGGTGAACGTCGGCGTCACCAACTCACTCGGGCCGGCGGAGCTGCTGATCCGCTACGGAACCGATGAGCAGAAGAACTACTATCTTCCTCGTCTGGCACGCGCCGAGGAGATTCCGTGCTTCGCGCTGACCGAGCCTGGTGCGGGGTCCGACGCCGGCTCCATGACCTCCCATGGGACGGTGTTTCATGACGACGACGGCGAGCTGCGGCTGCGACTGACCTGGAACAAGCGCTACATCACCCTGGCTCCGGTCTCGACTCTGCTCGGCCTCGCTTTTCAGCTGAGCGATCCACAAGACCTCTTGGGAAAAGGGACGACACCGGGGATCACTTGTGCGCTGATCCCCACCGACACGCCAGGTGTCGACGTCAGCCTGCGGCACGATCCGCTCGGTCCGCCGTTCCACAACGGCCCGACCGTGGGCACCGACGTGGTGGTCGGCATCGACGCGATCATCGGCGGCGTGGACGGGGCTGGTAGAGGTTGGCAGATGCTCATGGAGTGCCTGGCCGCCGGTCGCGGTATCTCGTTGCCAGGCTCAGCGGCCGGGGGCGTCAAGATGGTGGCGAGGGTGGCCGGTGCCTACGCTTCGGTGCGCCACCAGTTCGGCATGTCGATCGGCAAGTTCGAGGGCATCCAGGAGCCGTTAGCGAGGATCGCCGGTGCCGCCTACGTTCTGGAAGCGGCACGCCGCTACACCAACGGGGCGCTCGACGCTCATGCTCAACCGGCGGTGATTACCGCGATTGCCAAGTACAATTTCACCGAGCTGGCGCGGCAATCGGTGACCGACGGGATGGATATTCTCGGCGGTGCCGCCATCATGGAAGGTCCACGCAACTTGATGGCCAGCGGCTGGGCCGGCGTTCCGGTCAGCATCACGGTCGAGGGTGCCAACATCCTCACGCGCACGTTGATCGTGTTCGGTCAGGGCGCCATCAGGTCTCATCCGTTCGCCTATCGCGAGATCGAGGCGCTGGCGGCGAACGATCGGAAGGACTTCGACCTGGCGTTCTGGGGTCACGTCGGCATGGTGGTGCGCAGCCTCTGCCGGGCAGTCGTGCTCGGGCTGACGCGCGGGCGCCTGGCCAGCTCACCGGTCAGTGGGCCGACGGCTCGTTACTACCGCAAGCTGGCTTGGACGTCGGCAACGTTCGCCCTGCTGGCCGATCTGGCGATGGTGACGATGGGCGGCCAGCTCAAGCGCAAGGGCGCGCTGACCGGGCGCTTCGCCGACGTGTTCTCGTGGATGTACCTCGGGAGCGCAGTGCTTCGGCGCTTCGAGGCGGAAGGGCGTCGCCGCGAGGACCTACCGCTGCTCCACTGGTCGATGATGGACGCCTTCGCGCGAATCCAAGGCGCCCTCGAGGGCATCCTCCAGAATCTCGATGTGCCGCTTCTGGGCATGCTTCTGCGCGGCCCGGTCGCCGCGTTCGCCCGTTGGAATCGCATCGGTCGACACCCTGACGATCGCCTTGCTGGTGAGGTCGCCCGTATCCTGCAAACGCCGGGCACGCAGCGCGACGCGCTCACGCCTGGGATCTACCTGCCCGACGATGCCAGCGACGGCCTGGGTCGACTCGAGCACGCCTTCGGGCTCAGCTTCGAGGCGGAGGGCGTCACGCGGAAGATCAAGGCAGCCGTGCGAGCGCGCCAGTTGCCGAAGTCCGATCCCACGACGCTGGTAGGCGATGCGGTGAGCGCGGGGTTGATTACGGCGCAGGAGGCGGAGCTCCTGGCTGCCGCCGAGGCAGCGCGCGACGATGCCATTCAGGTCGACTCGCTCACCCACGACGAGTACATGGCGATCGCCGCCGATGCTGCCGAGCCGAGTACCGTGAGCGTCCGCTAACGGACGATGGCCTGATACACCATCGTCTCGAATTTCGCATGCAGGTCGCTGTTGCCGGCCGGTATCAACTGTGTCATCAGCACCGCCACGAGGTCCTCGTCCGGGTCGACCCAGTAGGTCGTGTGGTAGGCACCCCCCCAACTGTATGCGCCGTCGGAGCCGTGCTGCCCGGTGGCCCCGAGGTCGAGCGTTATCTGGAATCCGAGGCCGAATCCGGCCCCCGCCCCCCACGCGAAACGATCTGCGACATGGTTGACGGTCATGAGCTCGACCGTCTTCGGGCTCAGCAGGCGCTCGCCGTCGAGCGCCCCTCCGGCAAGCAACATCTGCAGAAAGCGTGCGTAGTCGCTGGCCGTCGACAGTAGCCCGGCGCCGCCCGAGAAACTCTTGCGCGGCCCGTCCACGTAGGCTCCCTGGACAAGCATGCCGTCGCCGACGTCCGGCGATCGCACGATGCCTCCTTCAGGCGTGGCGGCGTACACCGTCGCCAGTCGGTCGCGCTTCGCGGGCGGCAGGTAGAAATGGGTGTCGCTCATGGCGAGCGGGTCGAGGATCTTCTCCTGGAAGAACGAGTCGAGATCGGTTCCCGAGACCTGTTCTATCAACGCTCCGAGAATGTCGCTCGAGTAGCCATAGATCCATTCGTCGCCGGGGTGAGCGTTGAACGGCAAGGCGGCCAGGCGATCCACCGTTACGCCGATGGGCTCGTCCTTGTCGGCGAAGTACCAACCATAGATCCCCGCGTCTTTGTATGCCGTAACCGCCGGGCCGTCGCCGTACGAGACGCCGGTCGAATGTGTGAGCAGGTCGCGCACCGTGATCGGGCGGTCAGTCGGGACCACGTCGTAGCCGTTGCCGTTCGCCACCGCGACGATGGTGTCGGCAAATGCCGGCAGGTACTTGCCGACCGGGTCGGACAGCAGCATGAGCCCTTCCTCCACCAGTATCATCGCAGCGACACTGGTCACGGCTTTGGACTGCGAGGCAATCCGGAAGATCGTGTCGTGTTGCATCGGCGCGTTGGCGGCGACGTCTCGCTGCCCTATCGCCTCGTGGTATACGACCTTGCCACGGCGTGTGAGCAGCGCCACGATGCCCGCTACCTGGCCGTTGTCGACGTAGCCTTGCAGGACTCTGCTCAGACGATCCAGACGTGCGCTCGAGACGCCGACTGCCTCGGGAACGGCCGCGGGAAGATGCTGGGCAAGCGCTGTGCTCGAGAGCGCTAGAGTGCCCAGCAGGGCGGCGAGTGCCAGGGGGCGATGGGCGGGGAAGGACCGAAGCATCGGGAGCTCCTTGTCTCGCTTGGGGTATCTCGTTCGCTGGTGCCGCGGCAGCATACCGTACGGCCGTCGGGTTAGCCTGGGGCGCGAATTGAGAACTGGAGATAGCAATGAGCCATCGACCGATCCGCCGCCGTCCGTCATTGCTGATCGCGGCGATGATCACCGTGAGCTTGCTGGGCGCTGGTAGCACGCAAGCCGGTCAGCAGATCGTGCTCCCGTCCGACGAGCCCGACCGCTGGCTGCTCGGGTTCCTGGACGTGGAGACTACGGGTTTGACGCCCGGCTACCACGAGATGATCGACGTCGGACTGATCCTGTCCGACTTGGAGGGCGTCGAGGTGGGCCGGTTGTTTCTCCGCATCATGCCGCCCCATCCGGAGCGTCTGTCGCCAGGTGCCGCGGCGGTCAACGGGTTTGCTGTCGATCGCTGGGAGCGTCTGGAGGCCGTTTCAGTCGAGCAGGCCGTCGACGACGTGGTCGGCTTCCTGCGATCCAATGCCCGGGAGCGCATGATCCTGCTTACCGCGTTCAACGTGTGGTTCGATGCCGCGTTCCTGGACCATCTGTTTCGAGCGGCGAATCGTGATTGGCGTGAGATGCAGACCGAGGGCCTGGTTTCCTATCACTTGCTCGACCTACCTTCGATGGCCTGGTCGATGGGCTATAGGCAGGTGTACGGGGGAGGTTTGCCAGCAGCGCTGGGCATCGAGCGGGAGGTCGAAGATCCGCTGCTGCATACGGGTCTGACCGGCGCCGAGTTCAACCTGCTCATGTACCGTCGATTGCAGCAACTGGCGGGCGAATGAGCCCCGGCCGGCCGTGCTAGGTTTTCGAGCTGGGTACGGAGCGCATGGCGTAGGGACCCGCCCTACCACGACGAGTCGCGATGATGATCTGCTACAGGCCACGACGATTGGCTGCGGGAGTTTCCGAATGAACGATTGGCGAGCACTTCCCCTCATGGTCTGCCTCGTTGCAGTGGGCTGCCAGTCGGCGTCGGATTCATCCTCGACGCCCTCCGCGGCGAGCTCTGGCGCTGTGCTCGAGTCCGCGCAGCAGCGTGGTAGCTATGCGCAGGGCTGGAGTCTCGGTCAACAGGGACGCTCGATGCCGCTCGATATCGAGGCCTTCATCGCCGGGATGCGCGATGGCCTGTCCGGTGCCGAGGGCCGCCTCACCGACGCCGAGATGCAGCAGGCGATGGTGGATTTCAACGCCTTCGTTACGGAAGAACGGGCTTCGTCGGCCGGTGCGAACCGTGCCGCGGGAGCGGCGTTCCTGGAGCAGAACGCGCAACGTGACGGGGTGTATGTTACCGAGAGCGGCCTGCAGTACGAGGTCGTGTTCGAGGGCGACGGCGGACAGCCCAAAGAGAGCGATGTGGTCAAGGTGCTCTATCGAGGCACGCGCATCGACGGTCAGGTGTTCGACGAGACCGACCCCGAAAACCCTATCCAATTTGCCGTCAACCAGGTCATTGACGGCTGGACCGAGGGGCTGCAGCTGATGTCGCTGGGCTCCAAGTACAAGCTCTATATCCCGCCCGACCTGGCGTACGGCGACACGGCACGCCCCGGCGTGATCCAGCCGGGAGATACGCTGATCTTCGAAGTCGAGATTGTCGAGCTGTTTCAGCGCTGACTGTGGCGTGGCTCGCGGAGCACGCCGGCGCCTTGCTCAGCTTGCGGCGAATTCCGAGATGCAGGCCAGAAAAGTCTCGCCGAGGTCGGCGAGCTTCTTCTCACCGACGCCGTGCACCTGCAGGAACTGCTCCGGGTTGGCGGGCTTCTGGCGCGCCATGTCGCGCAGGCTCGCGTCGCTGAAGATCACATAGGGAGGAACGTTGCGCTCGCGTGCCAGGCGGGTGCGCAACGCGCGAAGCTCCTCGAACAACTCGCGGTCGACCCCTTCCCAGGACTCTGCCTCGCCACGTGTCGTGCGCACCCGGCGCGTCTTGACGGGTACCAGCTGAACTTCCTGCTCGCCGCGAAGCACACGCATGGAGGCTTCGTTGAGTTGTAGCACCGGGTACTCGCCATCGCTGCGATCGAGGACGCGCTGGTCGAGGAGCTGAAACGTCAGGTTCATGAGCTCAGTGCGTGTGCGACCGGCGATCAATCCGTAGGTGCTCAACGCGTCGTGTCCGAGCGATCGGATTCGCTCGGTATCGGCGCCACGAAGCACATCGGCCACGTGTCCGATGCCGTACGACTGGCCCACGCGCGCCACGCACGACAGCACCATCTGAGCCTCCTTGGTGCCGTCGACGAGGCCCTCGGTCTCGCCGAGGCACACGTCACAGGCGCCGCAGCCGTCGTTTGCTGGCGGCTCGTAGCGCTGTCCGAAGTACTCGGTGAGCGACCGGTGTCGACAGGTTCCGGGAGCACAGAACCGCCGCATCTCGTCGAGCAACCCGAGAGTGGCCTGTAGGCTGTCGTGCGTTCCGCCGTCGTCGGCATCGCTGCGCTCCAAGAGCGTTCGCCAGCGGAGCGCGTCGGCTGGGGAATGCAACAGCACACACTCGGCCGCCAGCCCGTCGCGCCCGGCACGGCCGGTCTCCTGCTGATAGTGCTCCACCGACTTGGGCATGGCGGCGTGGATCACGCAGCGCACGTCGCTGCGGTCGATGCCCATGCCGAACGCCACGGTGGCGACGATGACGTCGATCTGTTCGGTGGCAAACGCGTCCTGCGTGCGGCTGCGCTCGCTCGCTTCGAGGCCGGCATGGTAGAAGGCGGCCCGATGGCCCTGTGCTTGGAGGCCCTCGGCCAGCCGCTCGGTATCCTTGCGGCTGATGCAGTAGACGATCACCGCCTCTTGGGGGTGACGCTGGAGAATCTCGAGGACCTGTGCGCGCGGCTCGAGGCGCGGAACCACACGGTAGATCAGGTTGGGACGGTCGAAGCTGCCCACCAGGATCGTCGGCGTCTCGAGGCCCAGCTGGTCGATGATATCGGCTCGCACGCGCTCGGTGGCCGTAGCGGTATAGGCATGCAGGCTGGCGCCCGGAATGCGCTCCTTGAGCACCGCGAGCTGGCGGTACTCCGGGCGGAAGTCGTGACCCCAGTGGCTGATACAGTGCGCCTCATCTACTGCGAAGCTCCTGATCTGCAGCTGCTCGACGGTATCCAGGAACCACGAGCTCACGAGTCGTTCCGGCGATACGAACACCAGCCGGCAGTCACCCGAGGCGATGAATCGCTGCGCCTCGGCACGCTCGGCCGGATCCTGAGCACTGTGCAGGCTGGCGGCCGGATATCCGTTGGCTCGCAACCCGTCGACCTGATCCTTCATCAGGGAGATCAGCGGCGAGACGACGATGTCGGTGCGGCCGGCCAGCAGCGGCGGCACCTGATAGCACAGTGACTTGCCGCCGCCGGTAGGCAGGACAACCAATGAATCGTGTTGATCGAGTCCGGCGCGGATCGCTTCCTGCTGCAATGGCCGTAGGGAATCGAACCCCCAGTACCGGCGTACCACCTCGTCCACGTCTTCCGTGCTGCTGCTGATATCAAAGGGGAGCACGGTCATCCGAGATCGTCATCCATCGAGAGAGCCCACCGCACATGCCGCCGCCCCCCGGCGGCAGCGACTAACCATAGCCTGTCGCCCCGGCCAGCGTGATCGTCGCCGATTGAGCGCTGCGGCTACCAATCTGCTGACATAGGCTAGAGCCGATGCTAGCGTCTATCTGACGGCAAGACATCGACTGTGTTCCCGAAAAACGAGGTTGTTCTAGACATGGCCCACAGCACGGTAGCGCTCGCACTCGCGTTGGGGCTGACGATTCCCGCCACCGCGCTCGCCGAAGAGAAGGTGAAGGGATTCGCTGAGTGGCGTCGCGGCGACGTGATCGTCGTCGAAGGCCAGCTCGTCCGCGCCGACGCCAGCACCCAATTCAAGGGCCGGGGTATCACCGGTCTGGGGTCGATCCCGCTCGGCTACGAGGTCGAGGCGGAAGGCGATCTGCAGGCCGACGGGGCAATCCTTGCAAGGGAGATCGAGGCCAAGCCCAACGGTGATGCAATGTTCGAGGGCGACGTGTTGCAGGCCACCAACGAGATCGAGGCCGTTTGGGTGGGCCAAGGGCGCATGTTCGAGCCCGGAGAAGATGGCGACGACACCACGATCGGTCGACTGGCGGACTCCGTCCCACGTGCCGATCGTGTGCGCGCCATCATGCGCCGCCTCGTTCCTCCCTACGTCGACTACGACGAGCAGGTTCGCGTCCACGTCGTTGCCACCGAGGAATGGAATGCAGCAGCGATGGGAAACGGTGCCATATGGGTCTACACGGGCCTGATCGACAGCATGTCCGACGATGAGCTCGCCGTGGTGCTGGGCCATGAGTTGGCGCACTACACCCATGAGCACTCGAGGCGTCAGGCAAAGACCGGCATGTGGCAGGGATTGGTCGGTCTGGCCGCCGTCCTGGCGAGCGAGGCGATCGACAGCGACGTGGGCAGCGGTATCGCCACCGTTGCCGCTGGGATCGGCCTGACCGTGTGGGGTAGCGGGTACAGCCGCGGGCTCGAGGACCAGGCTGATCGCGTCGGCCTGCGCTATGCCTACGAGGGTGGCTACAACGTTGGTGCTGGAGTACCGCTATGGAGCAAGTTCCGAGAGCGCTATGGCGAGTCCGACAAGGTGACCAACTTCTTCTTCGGGAGCCACTCGCGGCCATCGGATCGCATCAGCAACATCCGCGACGAGATTGCGCGCAATTATCGAGACATGCCGGAGTACGTCGCGATGCCGGTGCCAGAGTCAGGCTCGTCGGCCGTGTCGGACGCTGGCGACAGCTCCGAGTGGGTGCGCCAGGTCGAGGAGCAGCTCGAGTCGGCCCGGCGCGAGCTCGGCGACCAATACAAGCCGATCTACGAACCGGTGATTGACGAGGTCGACGCTGACGGATCGATGTCTTTCGATCTAGCGGTCGATCGTGGCGTCGACTATCTCGTCGTCGGTGTGTGCGACAACGACTGCGACGATGTCGATTTGCTGGTCTACGACGACGCCGACGAGGAGGTGGTTAGCGGTTTCGAGCCTGACGACTATCCGGTGTTGGCGTTCTCGGCCCGGACGGCGGGATCCTGGAGCGTGGAGGTGCGGATGCCGGGATGTTCGGCCGACACCTGCATCTTCGGGTTTCAGGTCTTCGAGCGCTGAGAGGCGTCCTTCCACGGTCGCCGGGTCTACTCGAGAACGTCGACATACCGTCGATTCTTGCTTGCCTCGGGTGTCGGAGTGTCTGGATAACGCCGTTCTCGGGGATAATCTACGCCCAGGCCAGCCGGCACTGATCTTGCATCGACAGTTTGACAGGTTCCCTGTGACTCCTCCGCCAGGAGGAAGATCATGTCGAAACGCCGACTTACACGCTTGGCAGGTGTGGTCCTCTTGGTCGGCACGCTTGCCTTCGCCGCCGGTTGTGCCAGCCATTACGGTCGCTACGGGGTTTCCTACGGGCGCCCAGCGCCGGGCTGGCACTACGGATCGTCGTTTCACGTCGGTGGACTGGGGTTCCAGGTGCTGTACAGCAACCTTGGGCCGCGACGCGGGCACTACTTCCGCTCGGCGCGATTCGGACCTTCACGCTACTGCAATCGGTACTGCTACCGAGATCGCGGCCATTCGTACCATCACTCGGGTTGCGGACACTTCGGCCGCTACGTGTCGGGCTACGGCTACAACGTAGGCTCGTTGATTCGCCACTACGGCCCGCGCTACTGACCTGCTTCGAGGAGCCGGTGTAGTGGCCTGCCGATCTATCGAGTCGATCGCGCTCGGTGCTCGATCGTCATGATGCCGTCGGAAGCCCCGTCGAGGGCCGGTATCAGGCTGCGGCTACCATCCCCGACATCCAGAGCCGAGGCGAAGAAGTTCGCCAAGTAGCGGCACATGAGCGCATAGCCCAGCCGGATGCGATCGATGTCGCGGTCGATGTCGTCGGGGCGCGTCTCGAGGATGAACCGAATAATGGTCGATGCGAAGTCACCATGCAGGAAGTCATTGAAGCGGAGCATCCATGCATCCGCACCTTGGACCTCGTCGTAGAAGCTGGTGTCCCGCTCCGCCCACTCGCGCCCGTTCGCGATCATCAACATCGTCGGAGATCGGATGGCCTGCGGGGCATAACCGGGTACTTGCCTGGCCAGCTGGTGGCCTGTCTTTACCATCATGTTGGAGTCCAGCGCCGCGACCGCGCCGATGTGCTCGTTTCTCATCGCGTGCACTAGCACCGCCGTGCCGCCGAGGCTGTAACCGATCAGACCGAGGCGCCCAGCGTCGACGTTGGGGGCACCTTCGAGCAGCCGTGCCACGAAGGCCAGATCTGCCACCTGCGCCTCGATACCGGCGACGGTCGCCGGCATGGAACGCGCGCCCGGGCCGAACGACGGGGTGGCTGCGACGACGAATCCGTGGCTCGCCAGGTACTCGCAGAGCACGGTGTTCTGGAACGCCGGCGCACCTCTGCCCGGTGCGAAGATCAACAACGGAAAGGGGCCATCGTGCGGCTCGGCGTCCGCTGCCGCCCAGCCGATCTGTTGCAGCTGGTCATCGAAGCGCTGCGGCGACGCGCCATTGTCCGTCGCGACCTGGCGCAGTGCGCGCAGATGTTCCGTTGCCCTCGACTCGTCCGGCTTCGAGTGATCGATCTCCGTACCGGCGGTGCGAAAGTACGCCTCATAAGAAACCTTGGGCGTGCGATCGGTGCCCATCGCCGGGTACCAGACGGATACTTGAATTGGCCTCGGGGTTCCCGCAGATCCGAAAGATCGTTGGTCGTCGGTCTCGTGGCGCAACTGGAAGCCGACGGAATAGGGACCGTGTTCGAGACCGGGCCAGAGTTGTCCTGGATCGCGTGATAGTCCCGGCGATCCACAGGACACAGTACAGATCGCCACCAGCAGGAGCCTTGGCAGGGGCTGAGTGATTGTTCTGGTCTTGTTCAAGCCGTGCCCCGGCGTCGTGGTCGGATCGGTCGCAGCATGCGCCGCCCCGGATTCCCGCTGACGAGATGTGTACTCCGCTCGGCAATCGGGCAGGTGCCCCACCAGCCTAGTGACGTGCCCCTCGCTCCAGCAACATCATTCGCACAGCGTCGAGCTCGAAAAGCAGCCGGCATCAACTCCAACCTATGGCCGCGGGGTGTGGAGATGTTAGCTTCAGAGGCAACAAGCCCCTGAGCTTTCGGAGCCGGATCATGCGAAGCGTACTCGCCCGTGGTCTGCTGGGGCTTAGTGTCCTGGCGACGGTGGCACCGGCGATCGCCCAGCCGCAACGCCAAGAGACAGCTCGACCTCGGCCGCGTTACGAAGCCGAGGCACTGGCGTCGGGCGCGCCGATCGAGCTCGACGCCTACGCTGAATATCGGCAGGGCGGCGTTTTCATCATCGACGGTCAGCGGGTGCGGGTCATTGCCGCCACGACGGTCGGCGGCGAAGTGCGGAATGCCAGCGAGATCGAGCTCGGCTTCGAAGCCAAGGTTCAGGGCCGTCGGCTCGACACCGGAGTGATCGTCGTCGAGCATATCGAGGTCTCGCCGAACGGATCGCAGCTGCTCGAGACCCAGGTGCGATCGGCCGGTCACGAGCTCGAGCGAGAGTGGCTGCAGGCGGGCCGTATGTATGACGGCGAGCGCACAATTGGCGAGATCGTCTCCTACGATGACCGCGTTCTTCGCGTCGAGAAGATCCTCGCCAATCTCAAGCCCTCGTATCTGGTGCCCGGCGAGGTGCGTGTGCACGTGGTCGAAACGCGGTTGTGGAACGCCTCGGCGATGGCCAACGGATCGATCTGGATCTACACGGGGTTGATGGAGGCGATCTCCGACGACGAGCTGGCGGTCATCCTCGGCCACGAGCTCGCCCACTATACGCACGAGCACTCGCGTCGTAGCGCCAAGTCAGGAATGTGGAAGCAAGCTCTGGCCAACCTGGGCGCCGGCCTGATTGGCGGCGCGCTGGCCGGCGGTGCGGGCTCCAGTGTGGCCAACGTAGCGGCGTTGATCGGCACGCAGGCCTGGACCAACGGGTACAGTCGCGAGCTTGAGGACCAGGCCGACCGGGTGGGTTTGCGCTACGCCCACGAGGCCGACTATGACGTTTGGGCGGGGCCCGGGCTTTGGGATCGTTTCCGCGAGCGGTTTGGCGAGGCGGACCCGGTCACCAACTTCATCCTCGGCACGCACTCGCGACCCACTGACCGCATCCTCAATATCCAGCGTGAGCTGCAGATCAACTACCGGGATGTCCGCTAGCAGGCCGTGGTGGACGTGTGACGCGCCTGGCGACAGTACGGCAAGCGCGGTTAGCAGCGTCCTTGCCAGGGCTCGATCCAGACGTCGACCCGCTGGTTGCCGGAAAAATCGTTGCCCTTGAGCGTCAGGATCGGCGGTTTCGGGAAGTCCTCGGTGCCGAAGTTCCACACGAAGATGCCGAAGTAGTTATCCGGCGTGATGTTCCTCTTCACGACGTAGCCGGTGGGCTCCTGGCAGTCCTCGTCGCTGATCTCGATGGCCGGCCCCAGGTTGTCGTAGATTCGGTTGCCGACCAGGGTCACGTCGCGGCCACCGTCGAGCCAGATACCGCCGTCCCACCAGCCGTCGGCCGACACGTCGAGGTCATTGCCGTAGATCGTGTTGCGTTTGACGAGGACGTTGACTGAGTCTTCGACGAGGATGCCGCCGCCGTTGTTGTGGTGGGAGCGATTCTTGCGGATCACAGCGTTGAGCATGCGATAGCCGTCGATGCCGGTACCGGCCATGTTGAAGGGCCGTGGGTTCGGGCCGTTGCCGAACACGTTGTTGCGCTCGACCAGCAGGTTGCTCGATTCGTCCAGGAGAATTCCGTAACCCTCTGCCCACTTGATCTGTGAGCTGAATCCGTTGTCGCGAACCCGTAGCCGACGCAACGTAATGTCGTCGGACTGCACAACCAGAACGCCAATCGTCGTGTAGTCGCGAAACTCGATGTTCTTTACGATCACGTGCGCGTTCTGATCGAGCCAGAGCCCATAGCGCTCGATGCGCCCGCCGCTGAACACCGGCCGCCCGCCCTCGCCGACGATGGTGATCGGGTTGCCGGGCTCCCCGATGACCTCCCGCCGTACCGACTCGACGTATGTCCCGGGGAGAATCCGCACTGTCGTACCAGGCGTGGCGGCACGCAGCGCCTGACGCAGGGTGCGGAAGGCCGTGTCCGAGGTCGTTCCCGCGTTGGCATCGTCGCCCTCGGTGGAGACGTAGAGCGAGCCGGTGGCTGCGGTGATTGTCGGCGGCGCGCCACCCGCGGTGATGGTCAGCGCGATCGCCGCAGCGCCCAGGCTCCGAAACCGCCGCCACTCAAAGCGTGCCACGGCGCTCGTCCAGCGTCGGACGCTCGTCGGCGTTCGCCAGCTGCCAACTGAGGCTGTGCACCAAGCGCACGATGCGCTCCATCTTGGGGTAGTTGATGCGATCGGGCGTATCGGTCTCGCGGTGGTAGTCGGGGTGCAGGCCGGTATGGAAGAAGAGCGCCGGAACGCCGCGCTGCAGGAACGGCCACTGGTCACTGCGACGCAGCAGGTTCGAGGCATTGTTGTCATAGGCGAGCTCGAGATCCAGCCCGATGGCGGCGTTGGCCTCGATGACGCCGTTGCGCAGTGCGCCACTGTACGTGTAGGCCATGATGTGAACGTTGTTGGCGTTCTCGTCGGCGGTTTGTGGATCGAGCCCACGGAATCGACCTCCGCCGTCCTCAGGTACCTCTTCGTTGCGGCCGATCATGTCCATGTTCAAGGCTGCGGCGGTGCGATCGAGCGGGAACAGTGGACTCTCGGTGTACGCCCAGGCGCCCATCAGCCCGACCTCTTCCGAGTTCCACGCCGCAAACAGCACCGACCGGCGCGGCCGCTGTCCGGTCGCGGCAGCGAGCGCGTACGCCTCGGCGATCTCCAGCACCGCGACGGTGCCGGACCCGTCGTCGTCGGCGCCGTTGTATATGCGGTCGCCGTCGGCTCCGTCGTGATCGTAATGCGCGCACACGATGACCACCTCGTCGGCGAGCTCCGGGTCAGCACCGCGCATCAAAGCGACGACGTTGCGGTCGGGCACCCGGCGTCGCTCGATCGTCATGGTCATGTTGATGCGGGCATCCGGGATCTCGAGGCTAGCCGCACCGGCTCCTGACTCCGCCTGGCGAGAAAGCTCGCCGAGGCTCCGTCCGCTACCTGCCACGAGCCGCTCGGCGAGCGCCGCGGTGATGCGCGCCGCCGGGATCGTGACCCGATCCGTCCAGCTGGCAAGCAGGTAACGTGTCCAGGTAGGAGACACCCAGAGCTGATCATGAGCGTTCTGCAATCTATCCACCGGCTCGTGGTTGTGCACGTCGCCGACGAACAGGATTCCTACCGCGCCGTTCTCCTGCGCGGCGAGCGCCTTGCGTAGCTCGCGGGACACTTCCGATCGCACCAGCCCATCGAAGGGGCTCTCGGCAACGAACTCGCCGGGCTCGTGATCGAACACCAGCACCACCTTCCCGGTGGCGTCGACCTCGGCATAGTCGTCGTATTGCAACGCTGCAGAGACGAGTCCGAAGCCGGCGAGCAATAGGTCTCCGCTGGCGCTGCTACTGGCACTGAAGTCCATCGGCGTGACGTCGACACCCATAGGGGCCACCGAGGCTCGGCCATCGATCGTCGTGCTCAGACGGTTGGTAGCGCCCAGGCTCGTGGTGATGAGCTCGAAGGGTTGATAGTAGGAACCATCGGTTGCGGCGGGCTCGAGACCGAGGCGCTGGAAGCGCGCCTCGATGAACTCCGCCGCCAGCGCGTTCTCCGGACTCTCGGGTCCGCGGCCGCGCATACCGTCCCCGGCGAGAAACTCGAGGTCGGCGCGGAGGTCCTCCTGCCGAATCGTTTCGCTACCCGGAACCGGCGCCGCATCCGGCGTCGGGGCGCAGGCGATCATCAAAGCGGGCACCAGAAACGAGAGCAAAGCGGAAATCTTGTTTGCAGTCACCTTCGCCGTCCTCCGAGTCAGAGGGAAAGCTCTATTGCCTGGCGATGATGCAGTGAATCGGCCGGTGTTGCCAGGGTGAAGTCGTCTCTCCAGGATCGCGTTGGGACTCTCGTTAGCTGTACCCGTGATACTGGCGGCGCTCAGGCGCTCCGTCGGGTGCTGGCGGGCTCCAGCGCTCCGACTCGAAGTCGAGCCAGCGCATCGACAGCGCCTCGCCGTAGGCGGGGCCGAACTCGTCCATGAGATTGCGCTCGCGCAGCTGTTCGATTAGCACTCGAACGTAGGTGTTGCGGGCTACGGTAATCAGCGCTTCGAGCCCATCGTAGGCGGTCCGTAGATCGCTGGCGTCGAAACCCACCGTGTTGTCGACGTAGTCGATGCCGGGGACACCCTCGAGGATCTCCAGGCTGGCGGGCGGTACGGCACGCAGCACGGCCCGGATCGGCTCGCGGACGCGCATCACCCCGGCGTCGGCAAGGTTCTCGACGGCCCGCTGTGCGGCGGCCCGCATATCGGCATGGGCTTCGTCGACGGGTCGCAACTCGACTGAAGAGGCGCTGGTGGCGGTCTTCACGGTGACGAATTCGATCCAAGGCATGGTCCGGAGGTCCTCCGCCAGCCTGTTATCTCCCGACCCGAAGATGATCGGCACACCGAACCGACCCCACGACAGCGCCACCAGCTCGGTCTCGGTAATTGACGCCCCGTTGAGTATGAGATCCATGCCCAGCGTGAAGGTGTGCGAGGCGAAGCCCTTGCTGCCGGTCTTGGCGTGCATCCCCACCACAGCCACGGCGTCGTAGCTGGAGGTCTCGGGAACATCGAAGTAGGTGTCGAATGGCGCGTCTCGCAGCACCTGCGACGCTCGGGGGTCCAGCAGGTCGGCTCGAACATCCGGATCCGGGTTACCTGAGCCGTGTCCATCGACGACGTGAACCTCGGTGGCCCCGCCGGCGAACAGCCCATCGATGACCGCGTTTATGTCGGCAGCCAGCATCTCCTGGCCGTGAGGATACTGTGGGTCACCGAAGTCGAAGCTATGCCAATCGTCCTGGCCGGCCAGGCCTTCCATGTCGTGAAGCACCAAGACGCGGATGCCGTCCGAGGTGTCCGGTGCAGCGCTGTCGACGGTCCATGGCGCCGAGTCCTCGTTCGGTGGAGTGACCGGCGTTGCTGCCTGCTCCCCGCCGGGAGCGCCTGCGCAGGCGGCGCTGAGGATCAGTGTGCAGCCCAGCGCCGCGCGTCCGGCGGTGTGGCGATGAGGTTGGTAGAGGCCGTCGAGACTGGGCATCCGGTTACTCCTTGTCGTGTGCCGCGAGCGAGGCTCGGAAGCTTGTGCCGCACGTACCGAGTCGCTCTTCGAGTCGCTCCGTGCAATCGCAGTCGTTGCATGCCCGTGGCTCGCTGCCATTGCTGTCGCGGCACTCCTGGACATCGTGAGCGTTCTGGATCTGCTCGAGCTCGAAATACTCCTCCCAGTACGGAATCTCCTCTTCGAGCGGCGTCGGACAGTAACAGATCTCCACCCAGCGCACGCTGCCGTCTGCCAGTTGGCGCGCGGCAGCCATGTTGCGCAGGTACTCGCCGCCGGCGACCGAACCGCGCCCGAGGCTGCGATCGGCGATCGCGGCGCGCAACGCCGATGCGCGGCCTTCCTTGAGGCGGGCTCGAACCAAATATCGCATCGGCCCGATTCTGGCATGCAGCGCTCGGCACGCATACCGTCTGGGCGGCATCGGCCGTTCCAGCTGGTATCGTCGTCGGGCCATCCTGGCCGGATGGGGGCTGCCGCCGCCTCGCGATCGGCCGAACTCCTGGAGAGCAAGTCATGCGACAGCAAGCCAACGTGCACCTGAGAGCCTTGTTCACGGTCTGCTCCGCCGCGACCGGGCTCTTTCTCGTGGTAGGGCTCGGCGGCGATGGTAGCCGACTGGTTGCCAGTGCCCAGGCGCTGCCGCCTGTTGCGCAGCAGGCGTCGATCGAAGGCACGCCGCAATGGACACCGGAGGATCGAGGCAGCGACAACCTCGAGGTCGTGGCGCACCTGCCGCTGGGGGGCCGCCTGACGGTCGCTGACATCGATATCGAGCAGGAGATCGATCGACCGTATGCCTACGTTGGTCGCGTGGCGATCTTCGATGGTGAGCGTGGTACCGACATCATCGACCTACGCGACCCGGCCAACGCTTCGGTTCTCTACCGTTGGCGAATCGAGGACCAGGATCTACACGTCGGTCCGGGTGGCATGGACGTAAAGCACTTCAAGTGGAACGACAGGTACTACGTGGTTCAGTCGCTGCAGTTCGGGCAAGGTGGCCCGAACGCCGATCTGGGTGCGGTGGTACTCGACGTTACCGATCTGCCGGACGCATCGTCGGTCCGTGAGGCGGGTACGATCCGCGCCCCAGACCAGCCTGGCGGCTTCCACAACATCTTCGTTTACCGACACACCAACGGTCGCGTCCTGCTGTTTGCGACGGTGCGCGGCCCGTTCGCGCATGTCTACGATCTGGGCTATCTGGTCGAGGGAGTGGGAGGCCAGGACGGCCAGGACGCGCTGGTCGCCCAGGTTCCGGTGGGCTCGGAGAGCGACAGCCCGATGCAGGGTTACCATGACCTGTACGTCGGTTACCACGCGGACACGCAACAGGATCGCTTCTACGGTGGCGGTACCGGCGGTTACTACGTTTACGACGTCACCGATCTGGAGAATCCGCAACTGCAGATCTCGCTCGTCGGCATCGAGGGCGTCGAGTGGGGACACACCTTTACGCCGTCGCCCGATGGCCGCTACGTTGTGGGGGAGACGGAGTATCGCTATGCGCCTCTGCGGATCTTCGATCTCAAACCGGCGCTCGACGGTGAGACCAGCGTGATCCGTGAGCCGATCTCCGCCTGGACCGCCGATTGGCGCCACCTGGTCCACAACCACGAGGTGAGGTGGCCGTACGTGTTCGTCTCCGGCTACGTCGATGGGCTGCAGGTGTTCACCCTCGCCGATCCGCACAACCCGGCCACGGTGGCTTGGTACGACACCTTTCTGGGACCCCTCAACACCGACTTCAACCCGGTCTTCAACGGTGCCTTCGGCGTCGATGTGCGCAACGAGGACGGCCTGATCGTGGTGTCGGATTCGACCAGCGGGTTCTGGGCGTTCCGAATGGAAGGGTTTGGCGGCTGGAACGGGGCGGAGTGGGGGATGCCCGATATTTCCAGTGCCCAGAAATGGGACACGGGGCCTGCCGCCGATCAGTAGCGAGTCGGGTGAAGGCCGCCGGTTCAGCCGACAGCCAAGTCGCTGATCACGCCGGTCCGAGCAGCAAGAACGGCGTGACTTCCTTCTGGCGCCCCCTTACTTGCATCTTGTCTAGCGGCTCACATCGGAAGAGCTTCTTTACCCGCTGTTGGGTTCTGTGCCCGATGGCGATTTGCCCCGGGTTGGCGACGGTGCTCTCGAGCCGGCTGGCGACGTTCACGGTATCGCCTACGACCGTGTAGTCGCGGCGTTTTTGCGAGCCGATATCACCGACGATTGCGGTTCCGGTGTTGACCCCGATGCGCATGCCGACGCGACGCTCCTCCGGTAGCTCCGAGTTGATGGCATCAAGGGCTTCGGACATCCCCCATGCGGCGGCTACGGCGCGCTCGGCGTGGTCGGGCTGATCGAAGGGCGCTCCGAAGAACGCCATCATCCCGTCGCCCATGAACTTGTCCAACGTACCCTCATGGGTGAAAACGACCTGCGTGAGTTGCTCGAAGATCGAGTTGAGGAGTCGTGCGGTGTCGGCTGGGGCCATGGACTCGGAAAGCGCGGTGAACCCGCATAGGTCCGTGAAGAGCACGCTGATCTCGCGCTCTTCGGCCAGCATCTCGCCGTACTCACCGACCGATTGCAGCCGCTCGATACCGAAGGGGAGCTGTAGCGCTCGAGTCGAGAGCGAATCTGTAGCTGGTGGGCAATCTCCTCGCGGTAGCGCGTTTGCCGGATACCGATCGCCCCCAGCATTCCAAGTACGGTTACCAGGCGGAGGTCGCGTTCACCGAAGCGCGATGCAACGTCGCGGGTGTCGAGGTAGATCAACCCTTGAACCTGGCCGTCATGCTCCATCGGTACGCACACGGCCGAGCGGATATCCATCTGCGCGATCGTATCGGTGGCGGTGAAGCGATCGTCCGATTCGACCTCGCGGATCAGGAATGCCTTGTGCTCCTCCACGGCCCCGGTGGCGATCTTGCGACTTATTCGCAGCTGATCCTCCCCTTCGAGACCCCGCACGACGACGGGTCGCAGCTCCTCGCCCTCCTCCTCGCACAGCGTGATGGCGCCGCGCTGGGCGGGGACGTTGTCGAAGGCCAGGCGCATGATCTCTTCCAGAACCGCCTCTACCCCGACGGCGCCCAGCAGTGCCTCGGCGGCGCTGCTGAACAGCTCCAGCACGTGGTTGGCGCCAAGCGTCGACCTCGAGCTGACGCTCAGCCCACCAGGCGCGGGCGCCGGATCGGCGCTCGCCTTGTCCGCTGCCTTGGTCACTTCGGCGGCGCTCACCGCCTCCGACGCGCCCATCTCCAGCAACTGGAGCACGTCGGCCGAGGCGATGAAGGTGCCCACGGACTCATCGGGGTCGCGCTCGTCGAAGACGATGCCGCCGCCGGCGTCTTCCTCGATGCCGACCGCGAGCTCATAGGTGTGCACCGTTACCACGTCTCCGTCCGACAGCGGTCCGGGCTCTCTCAGCTCGCGGCCATTCACGGCCGTACCGTTGGTACTGCCCAGGTCCGTGATCATCCAGCCGCCGTCTTCGTGGGACAGCCGCGCGTGATGCCGCGATACCTCGGAGTCCTCGATTACCAGGCGGCATTCCGCCGCGCGTCCGATTTCAGCACCGCTCGGCGGCACCGGCACTTCGAAGGCGTTGCCGTCGATCGTGTAGCGCAGCGTCAGCTTGGTCTTGACGTCCTCGGTCACTCGCTACCCTCCCCAAGCACGTAGGTGTCGCCCTCGCGCGCCATAGACGTGTTGGCAAGCCGCAGTCTGGCCTCATCCTCGATTGCGGCGAGTGAATTGTCGTCGTGACCGGGGTCGTGGTGGAACAGCAGTAACTTTCCCACACCCGCGGCGCTGGCTATCTCGACGCCCGATTCCCAGGTGCTATGACCCCAGCCGACGCGCGTCGTGTATTCGTCCGGTGTGTACTGGGCGTCGTAGATCAGTAGGTCGGCGCCGGTTGCGGCATCGCGTATTGCGTCGTCGACGATGGCGTCGCCGTGCTCGTGGTCCGATGCATACAGCAATGATTGGCCACCATCGTCGATCCGGAATCCACTCGCCCCTTGCGGATGAGTCAAGGCTACCGGAGTGACGCGGACTTCTCCGATCTCCATACCTTCTGCCGGGAGGCTGACAAACTGTCGGCGTGCGGCGGTCTGATCCAGGCCAATCGGGAAGAAGGGCGCCTGCATCTGACTGTCGAGGGCGGCTTCGATACGGTCGCTACTGGCGTCGGCGTAGAAGACGATCTCGCAGCGTTCGTCGAACAGCGGTGCGAAATACGGGATCCCTTGAAGGTGATCCCAGTGGAAGTGCGAAAGCAGGACGTGAACGGTCGCGCCAGCGCCGCCGAACTCGTCGTCGAGCGTATTGCCCAGCGGTCGCATACCCGTGCGCCGTCGATCACCACCACTTCGTTGCCCGACGTTCGCAGCTCGACGCACGGCGTGTTGCCCCTGTGATCGAGGTGATCCGCATGTGGCGTGGGTACAGAGCCGCGCACTCCCCAGAAGCGGATTCGCGGCCCGGTATCTGTGGTCGTCTCTTCGTGTGACGCGAGCATACGTCCTCACGGCTCATCGTCGGCAAAGCTAGCGGCACGCCGCAGCATCGGTGGCGTCGCCGCCATTCTACTTGTCGGCGCCGCTCCCGTCGGGCCTACCGTGCCAGCAACCGCCGGCTCAGCGCCGGAGCCCTAAGAAGAGCTGCGTCTCGCACGGCACCGGCAACGTCTCGAATCGTTCGAACCCGGCCTCGGAGGCCAGCTCCTGTGCGGCCTCCGTTCCGATGAGCGTTCCCAGGCCCGGTCCGCCGGCAGCCAGCGATACCGTCAGGCAATGGAACGGGCTCAGCGCGGCACGCATGCGGGAAAGTGTGTCGCGGTTTTCGAGCGGGTTCACCGATCCGGCGGGTTCCGACCACACCAGCAAGCCGTCGTCGGTCAGGCGTTCTCGGATCGTACGCAGCACTCCGACCGGATCGGCCATATCGTGGATGCAGTCGATGGCGATCACCAATCCGAACCGCAGGTCAGCGTCCATGTGCTGCAACGGCTGGGCCATGAACTCGGCGTTGTTGATGCCGCCCTCGTCGGCCAGGGTGCGCCCGAACTCGACGCTGGGGGCGTGGGGATCAACTCCGAGGACAGTGGATCTCGGATACGCACGAGCGATGGCGATCGTCGATCGTCCCAGCCCGCAGCCGACGTCGAGCACCCGAATGCCGTCGTCGAGGCTGGTCGTGACACCAGGAATTGCGGGCAGCCATTCGTCGGTCAGGAGGTGATCGAACCAGGCACGGTGCATCCGATCGATCGAAGAAGGGATCTCCGGGTGAAGCTCGTCGTAGGCGATGCCGCCGCCCTTTCGAAACGCCACCATTAGCTCCTCCGTGTGCAACAGCGACGGCACTGTGAAATGGAAGGTGCCGGCACCGAACACGGCGGAGCTCTCGTCCACGAGCACGGCGCACTGCTCCTCGGACATCGAATATGTCTCGGTCGCGTCGTCATACTCGATATAGCCGAACGCCGCCAACGCCTTGAGCCACTCGCGCACGTAGCGTTCGTTCAGGGCAGTGGCCGTGGCCAGCGCGGCGCTGTCGACGGGGCCGTGTTGTGCAATGGCGGCGAATATCCCGAGGCGATCGCCGATGTACGCCAGGCCGGATATGAACGCGCCACCGGTGTCGCGCCGAATCTGCTCGAGGAGATCTTGAACGGTTTCGTTGTTCATTTTCGTAGCATACCGATCCGAGGCAACGGTGCGCCGGCGCCCGTCCCCTATCCGAGCCGATGTCGAGATCCGCCGCCGCCCGCCGCCGCTACTTCTGCCTAGTGGATTCGGGCGTTCGAGGTCTTGCCGATACCAGCCGCGACCATCGCTCAGCCGAACAGCTGGATACCGAACACTCGTGCCGCGATCAGGATCCCGCTAAGCCCGCTAAACACGACCAGCGAAGCGGCACCGAAGAAGATCGCAAGAGGCGTTGGGTAATAGTGGCTGGCGTGCTTCGGAATGACGGTCAGACAGTAGTAGAGGTTGAGAAAGAAGATCGCCGGCGCGACGAAGAACGCGAGTGCCGAAGCTACCAGCACCAGAAACACGGGACGCGGCAGGCCGATCACGATCGCCACCGCCGAGATCAACGAGAAGAACATCGTCGCCCGGTAAATGTTGTATTCCGACGACCACTCCCTGCGGTGCTCTTCGGTAAGGTCGTCGCGGCCGATTCCCTGCAGCCGGGCGGTGCTATGGAACATGTTGCGGCAGCAGGCACCGACGACGCGTGGCCAGCCGTCGAAGTAGTTGAAGGCGGTCGAGAACGTTGCCGCGAACGCCCCAGTGAGGAATACAGCCATCATCCAGGGGCCGACGCTGTTGGTGAAGATACCGGCGATCTCGCCCATCACCGCACGTCCCTCAACGGGGCTTGGATAGAGCCACACCGCCGCCAGCAGCAGGAAGATGCAGGCCATCGCAAACGACACCACGTGTCCGAGACGAAAGTCCCAGAGGCTGATGCGAAACCACTGTCGACAGTATTCCTGCGCTGTATCGGGTAGTCGATCGGGGTCCACGGCAAGATCCTCTTTTGCAGAGGAGAAGGGATCGAAGGGCTTGGCCAAGCCGCGGCGCTCCAGCTCGGGACGGATGTGGCTCATGCCGGCGCGCTTGGCTTTGCCCCACTCCGATGCCTGCAGCGAAACGTCGAGCCCAGTTGGAAGCAATCCGAGGAAGGCGGCGATGAGCAGCCACGACCCGACCGGTGTTTCGACGATCCAAAAATGCTGCAGTGCGTCGAGCGGCGCGGGCCTGACCAGATAAACGGCGATCGTCGATAGGCACAGCGCGATGGCGGCGGCCTTGGCGACGTTCTCGACCGAGCGATAACTGCCGCTCAGCAATACGGCTACGGAGGCCGCACCCAGCACGACGGCGTATGCTCCGAGCGGCAGCGGCAACCCGAGCGACACCGTGAACACGGAGTAGAGCACCGCGGAAGCGGCAATAAGCCGCCCCGCTTGCCCAATGGCACACTGCACCAGCGTAGTCATCAACACGTACCAGAGGGGCCATTTCCTCCACGCCGTACCGTAGGCCTCGAGGAGACTCTTGCCGGTGGCGTTGGTGAAGCGGAAGGCCATCTCGAAGCCGTAGTACTTGAAGATGTAGGCGACCGGGATGCACCACAGAAGGGCGAACTGGAAACGGCCGCCAGCCGTGGGTGCGGTGACCAGGTGACTGGTACCAATACCGGTCATCATCAAGATGATGCCGGGGCCGAAGTAGCCCATCAGGCTGCGCGGCGTCAGGCTGGGCGGACGAAGCTCCTCAAGGTCGAGGTTCTGGCTCGAGCGACGGATGCTCATCAAGTGTCTCCTGGCGCGCCCTGGCAGATTCGTACGTGCGGGCGCATCGATGCTGGGCCAACGCAACAGCTGATGCAAGGGCAACGAATCCATGTGGCCGCAAACTGCACCACGGAACCGGCCGCGTCAGTTCCCGCCTGACGGTCCGAGCGCCGCACGCGCCGCCGCAGCGAATTCGCGGACGATGTCGCCGGCCGGCACGATCTCGTGAACCTCGCCGGCACTCTTGCCAGCCTGCCAATAGTCCCTGGTGCCACTTGCGTCGATCGAAGCCCGCTTGAGCTGAAAAAAGGACCGCAGACTGTAGAAAGCTCGCATCCAGTGCTTGGTGCGCTTGTGGCGCAGCAGCCAGCGGCCCAACGCGCTGGCCTTGGTGCCGGTGCGTTGGACGTACGGAGTATTGATGACCGCCAGCGGTATCCCGGTCACCCGCTCGCTGAGCACGATGTCGTCCTCCTGAGCATCAAGGATCGCCTGCTTGTAGGCATCGGACGAGTTGCACTCTTCCGTTGCGATGAAGCGGGTACCGCATTGCACACCGGCGTAGCCGATATGTAGAGCTTCGGCGAATCGCGCCGCACTGCCGACGCCGCCAGCGCAAACGACCGGGACGCCCAGGTCGCTGACTTCGTCGAACAGCGCTTCCACGGTTCGGGCCCCCGCATGCCCTCCGGCGCGTCGATTCACCGCGATCAGGCCGTCGACGCCCGATTCCAGTCCCTTCTCTGCCCATTTACGCTCGGTGACGTCGTGGTACACGATGCCGCCGACCGCGTGCACTCGATCGACCACCCAACGGGGCTTACCGAGGGAGGTTATGAAGAATCGCACGCCCTCCTCGAGGGCGATATCGATCCACTCGGTCATGCGGTCCATGTAGCGCTTCGACGAGGCCTCGATGAGTGCGTTCATCCCGATAGGCTTAGAGGTCAAGCGTCGTATGAAGCGGATCCCATCGCGGAAATCGTATCCGTGCACATAGGTCAGCGAGGCAGGTTGCAGCACGCCCAGGGCACCCGCTTCCGAAGCCGCTGCCACCAACTCGGGATTGGAACACGGGTACATGGGTCCGCAGATCAGCGGCACCTCGACCCCAGCGTGCCGGGTGAACTCGCTGGCCAGCGAAGCGCTGTCGCTCAAGTGTCTCTCCGGTCGAGTCGCCACGTGGCAGTCAGCCGAGCCACCTCCTCACCTCCGGCATCGCGAATCACGGCGGCCGGATGATAGTCCATGGCCCGATCTACGCTCGGGGGCTCGCAGGTGCACTCGGCGCTGAGTGCACCACGAGCCTTCTTCAGGTAGTCGATTTGCAGGGCCACCGCGATGCCGCGGACATCAGGCGCCAGGCCGGTCAGCATGGCCAATCCGCTGCACAGCTCGCCGAGGTTCACCAGCGCTACGGCGTGCACCGAGTCGAGGTGATTGCGAATCCGTTGGCGGTCGCGCAACGTTGCGCGACAGTACCCCGGTCGTAGATCGGCGATCTGCGCACCAATGGTGCCGGTGTAGGGCGCCATCCGCCCAACCATCCACGAGAAGATTCGCTTGCCGCCGGGCAGCCGGCTCAGGCGGCTCCAATTGGCCATCAGCGTGGCGCCGGGCGAGGGGCGAGAGCGGCTCATCGGCTATCGGTTGCTAGCTGAGCTCGGCGATGACCGGGGCGTGATCGGAGGCGATGAGCCCGTCCTTCTTCTTGCGATACTCACGGTCGACCCAAACCTCCTCGGTACGCGCTACCACGCTCGGCGTACCGAGCAGAAAATCGATGCGCAGCCCCATGCCGCGATGGAAGGCGCCGCCCCTGTAGTCCCACCAGGAGAACTTTTGCTCGTCGGGATACCGCTGGCGGAAGAGATCTACGAAGCCACCGTCGAGCAAGCGCCGGAATGTGTTGCGTTCCTCGTCGGTGTGGAAGATGGTGCCGCGTAGGGCGTTCTCGTTCCAGCTGTCGATCGCGGCGGGGCATATGTTGAAGTCGCCGCACAGGACCGCCTGCGCGTCCTCGGAACGCGTCGTCGCCATGTGGACGATCAGTGCTTCGAGCCAGGCCAGCTTCTTCGGGAAGTCTTCGTGATCGAGGGTCTTGCCGTTGGGGAGGTAGATCGTGGTGAAATCGAGTTCGCCGATGCGCGCGGTCAGCAGCCGAGCGCCGCGCTCGCCCTGACCCGGCAAACCGACTTGGAGCACCTCGCAGGGTTCGCGACTCAAGATCGCCACGCCGTTCCAAGCCTTCTGGCCGTGGGCGACGGCGTGATAGCCCTCCGACTGAAACGCCATGTGCGGAAACTTCTCGTCGGCTGTCTTGAGCTCCTGCAAGCCCACTACGTCAGGCTGTCGGGCGCGTAGCCAGTGCAACACGAAGTCCATGCGAGCGTTGAGCCCGTTGATGTTCCAGGTGGCTATGCGCATCAGCTCATCGAGGTCGGTGGATTCGTCGGCGGACAGGGCACGTTAACCGGCCGGCAACCGACTCGCCAGCCAGACTTTCCGTCCGCTGGACTGGCCATCGAGGGGCGCGGAGGCGTATCCTCGATAAGTATCTCCGAGTAGGGGCGAAAGCGTTCGATCGACAGCGCCTGTGGCGCACGATCGGATCGGCAGGGGAATCTGGTTCGGGAGGCGCGAACCGGAGGCGTATCGCGTCGTGTTTCGCGCACTGTTCAACTTCGTCAAGTCGCCCGTCCATACTTTCCCGGCGCTCGCCGCCGCTATCGGTTGCCTGGTCTCGGGCTACAGCACGTTCAACGGCATCTCGGAGATCTTCCCAGACTTCCGTTACTCGATGCTCGCCGCCCTCGGCCTGGCCGCCATTATCCAGCTCGGCATGTTGACCTCGGCGCTCGGTATACGCGAGCGTTCGCGCCATCAGCCGATGCTCCTTGCCGTGATCGTCTTCACGGTGGTCATGTCCAGCTTTACGTCGTACGTCTTCTACTATCGAGGCTTCTCCGAGGAGACCATCGCCAAGGAGCGGCGCCTCGAGCGCTACGAGTCTCTCCGCGCCTATCTCGTCGATGCGCGGGCCCAGACCGGTGGCACACTGGGCACGCTCCAGGAGGCGTCCGCCGAGCTGCGTCGTCGTATCGAGATCGAGCAGGCGAGCGGCGGCGGTCTGCGAAACATCTCCAACCCCTACTTGCAGCAACTGATCGCCGAATCCGACCTCCTCGTTGACCTGCGGCAGGTGCAAAGTGGACCAGGGGAGCGCTATCGATTCTTGACCAGCGTGCTGCCTCGCATCGAGCAGATGGAGATGGAGGTTGGTGCGTCGCTGCAACGCCTCGACGCCGAGATAGCCTCGTTGGCCGAAGGTACCGAGGTCGACCACGAGGCACTGCGGGCCTCCTATTCACGGGCCTCGGCAGCGATCCCTGCGGACCGCATCCGTGAGGTGCGCGGCGAGTTCAATGCGCGCTCGGTGGACCCGGCGATTCTTGATACCCGCCCGCTCGAGAAAGAGGAATACTGGCAGCGGGCGATGGCCGATATGGTGGCCGGTAGCCCCGCCGCGGTCGTCTTCGCCTTCATCGCACTATTCATCGACACCATGATCGTCTTCTTCGCGTTCATTGCGGGGGAGTCGCAAGCACGCCCGGCGATGCCGCATGTGCCGCTCGCCCATTGGCTGAGAATGGCCTACGAGCAACGCGTCGAGGAGGGCGTGCGTCGCTGGATCGGGGCGCTTGACGGTGTCCGGATCGAGCGCGGCAAGACCTATCTGCATCGCCTGGACGCGCGCCGTCTCGACGGCACACGCGACGCTCAGTGTGCCCGCTTCCTGCGCCAGGACGGCTACCTACGCCAGGTCCTGCTGGAAGATGGCCAGACGCACTGGTGTCTCACCGACTCCGCCTACGCGGGATTGGTAGAGCTGACCAGGCAGGCGTCAACCGAGATGCTGCCGGTTGCGGAGCCCGAAGTCGTGGCGTCGTAGATCAGGAATGGAAAAGCGGCCATCGTCCGGGAGTCCGGTGATGGCCGCATCTTGATGCTGTTCGTCGGCGCTAGCTCAGCACGACACGCAATTGTGGTTGTTCTTCGAGCCCATTCCCTCGGCTAGCGCCATCGTTGCCGGATACGGACGCACACGCTGCATCGGTCCGTTCGCCATGTCGGCGACCGTTTGTCCCCGACGACTGACGAATGTCGGATCGGCGCCCTTCATGTAGAGGTAGAGCACCATCTCGTCGTCGCCGCGTCCGGCTGCGTGGTGAATGGGTGAGTATCCCTTGTCGTCTCGCGCGTTGACGTCGGCGCCGAGCTCCTCGACCAGGTACCGCATCGCCGGCATCCACCCTTCGGGTACATGTCGGTGATGGTTGGCGGCGAACCCGGTCCCCTCGGCGTAGCCGGCGCCGGCGGCGATGTGGACCGGATAGATTGCCGGCCCACCGATCTTCACTGGTGGCAAGCCGGAGTGATCGGTCTCTTCCTGCCCGCGACGGAACCGTCGGCGCGGGATCTTGCTGGTCGGGATGTCCGGATCCGCTCCGTGTGCCACAAGCAGGCGCATGACCTCCACGTCGAGTGCCTGGGCGGCGCGCCAGAAAGGCGTCGCGCCGGTGGTGTCGGACTGCTGATCGAAGTTGTAGGCCTGGTACCACAGCTTCTTGTTCAATCGCACGTTCGGGTCGGCCCCCGCCTCGAGCAGCGCCGCGACCAGCTCGGCATGGGTAGCTTGCTGATTCTTGTACGCGGTTTGCTGCGGGTAGCTTGTCTTGGCCGGATACTGAGCGTTGATCGCTGCGTAGACCGGGCTGCCGCCGGATTCGCTGACCAGGCTTGGATCGGCTCCGTGTCCCAGGAGCATCATCGCCAGGTCGTACTGGCCGTTCATGGCGGCGATCAACAGCGGGGTGGTCTGATCGCCGGCCATCGGATTGACGTCGACGTCGTGATCGAGCAGCGCCTGCGCCACATCGGCATGCCCGTCACGAGCTGCGAAGTGGAGCGCCGTGAGCCCACCGTGCGCGAAGACGAGGCCGGGGAACGAACGCCGTTGCTGCATCAGCATCAGCTCTTCCTCGGTCAGGCCCGCCTCTTCGTCGGTCTCGGAGGCGTCCTCATCACCCGGCTTCTTCTCGGTCTCCTCGTTGGCTTCGGCGGCAGGGGAGGGTTGCTCAGCCGGCTCTTCGGGCTCCGTGCTCTCGGTCGATGTCTCCTCGCCCTCGTCCTCCGCGGCCGGCTCGTCCGCAGCGTTCTCAACCGGCTCCTTGCCTTCCTCAGATTCGGCCTTTCGCGCTGCGGCATCCTCGTCGATCTTGCGCAAGGCTGCGAGGCGCGCGCGGCGCAGTTGCTCGGCATCTCGTAGCTCGTTCCCGGCGGCGACGATGTCGACGATCTTGGTGGCGATCTCGGCGTCCGCGCCGCGCTGCAGCAGCGTTTCGACGACTCGGAGTCGGTCGTTGGCGACCGCGAACATTAGCGGTGTCTGGCCCCAGGCGACCTCGAGCGCATTCACCTCAGCGCCGTGGTCGAGCAACAGCGCCACGATTTCGGGGTTGCCGGTTGCGGCCGCAAAATGCAGGGGTGCCGCCCCGCCAGCGGTGGTGGCCGCATCGATGTCGCCGCCCGCCTCGAGCAACACACGCACCATGGCGACATTGCCCGCCTTGCTGGCGATGTGCAGCGGTCGATAGGCGCCGACCCGCGTCTCTGCTTCGAGGTTGGCACCCGCATAGACCAGCATCTCGGCCAGCTCCGCCGCGTTGTTCTCCGCCGCCCAGTGCAGCGCGGTCATGCCGTCTGGCTGCGCCGCGTTGACGTCGGCTGCCTGTCGTAGAAGCGAGCGCACGAGCTCTGTATCCCCGGACATCGCCGCGTCGGCTACAGGCGATGCGGCGGGTGTGGCAATCACCACGGCGGGAAGGCTGATCGCGGCTGCCAGCGTCAACCAGAGTCGCCTGCCCCCGGCGGCGCGACGTACGCTCTTCACGGACATGGTTTCCATTCCTCCGCTGTGTGCTGCAACGTCAGACCGAGTAGGAGAACTCCCCGGTACTGTCGCCGAAGCTCTGCAGATCATCGTGTCCCAGCGTGTGCAGCATGTTCAGCATCACGTTCGCCATCGGCGTGCCGGGCTCGGCCCGGACATGGAGGTTGCCGTGCGGCTGGGTATTGGCGCCGCCGAGGACGATCAGCGGACAGCGTCTGTGGTTGTGCAAGTTGGGGTCGCCCATGGGAGACCCATACATGATCATCGTGTTGTCGAGCAGCGGGCTCTCGCCATCCATGGTGTTGCTCAGCCGGTCGAGAAGATACGGCAGCCTGCCGACGTGGTAGCGGTTGATTCGGGCGAACTTCTCGACGTTCGCTTCCACGTCGCCGTGATGCGACGTCCGGTGGAAGGGCTCGGCCACCCCGCTTTCGGGGAAGACTCGGGCGGAAGCGTCGCGGCCGAGCTTCAATGAGAAGACGCGAGTCAGGTCGGCGGCAAAGGCCATCGCCTGCAGATCGAACATCAGCTCGACGTGGTCGGTGAATGAATCCGGGACCCCCGCCGGAGCGGCCGGCAGCGCGCGCAGTTCGCCGCTGGTGTTGCGCTCTTCGGTTAGCTGGATGCGCCGCTCGATCTCGCGAATGTTCGTCAGATACCGATCGAGGCGCCGCCGGTCGCCGGCGCCGAATTGGCTCCGGATGTGCGATACCTCCTCGGCGATCCAGTCGAGGATGCTGCGCCGGCTGGCACGGCGCGCAGCGCGCTGTTCTGGTGTTCCGCCTGCACCGAACAGCCGATCGAAGACGGCACGCGGGTCGCGAATCATCGGCAGCGGCTCGGTCGGCGCGGCCCAGCTGATCGTATCGGAGTAGATACAAGCGTAGCCGTAGTCGCAACCGCCAGCCTGGTCGACGTTCTCGATACACAGCTGCATCGACGGTATCGGCGTTTCCTGCCCGAAGCGCTGCGCGTGTAGCTGGTCCATCGACGTACCGCACACCACATCGGAGCCTTCGGTTTGCTTGGGGTGCGCCTGGGTCAGAAAAACGGCGCTGGATCGATAATGGTCGCCGCCAATCTCCTTGGTCTCGTAGGCTTCCGCTTGCTGGCAATCGGTATCGCTGATGATCGTCAGGTTGTTCCGCCAGGCCTCGAGCGGGCTCAGCGATGTGGGGCTGAGGTCGAAGTCGGAGCCGGTTGCCGCTGGAGCCCACAGGTTCTTGGTGGCCCCGTATTTGTTGCTACCCGCAGCGCCGTGGACGATCTCGATGCACACCAATCGCTTCGGGCCGTCGACAGCCGCCGCCCCGGTCTTCGCCAGGGCGCGCCCGGCCGGCACCATCGCATCCAGGAACGGTAGCGCCACCGTCGCGCCCATGCCTCGGAGAACGGTGCGCCGGGGTATCGATTTCTTCGTAATGAACATCGGTTGCTGTCCTCGCTCGTGGGCGAATGTCCGTGCAGCTGTCTACCGGATCTCCTCGCGGTCCACGGCTACGCTGTCAGGCTGAATCGCGTTGTTTTGGCGGAACGCCGGGCTCGTCGCTACTCCCAGGATGAAAGACGATACTTGGTAGTCGTCGCGCGCTGCCTCGCGAATAATGGCGCGGACCTCTGGCATGTCAGAGTACTCGACTCGACGCCCGAGGCCATACGCCATCAGGTTCTCTGTGAAGGTGGTGATGAATGCCGAGGAATACCTCAGCAATGCCTCGCGCAGATCCGTGGGGCTGGTGATCGCGGAGCCGTCGTACAGGCTGCCCGAAGTATCGACGGGGTTCCCATTGTCCTTCGTGCGCCAGGCGCCGGTGACGTCGAAGTTCTCCAGTGCCAGGCCGACCGGGTCGATTACGTTGTGGCAGCTGGCGCAGAACGGGTTGGCGCGATGCTGTTCCAATCGCTCCCGCACGGTCAGCTCGCGACCGTTGGCGACCGCAGCGGTGGCATCGAGCTCGGGCACGTTCGGCGGCGGGGGTGGCGGCGGGCTGCCGAGCAGCACCGACATCACCCACTTTCCACGTAACACCGGCGATGTGCGCTCGGCGTGCGACGTAAGCGTCAAGATGCTGCCGTGTCCCAACAGGCCGTGGCGCTCGGGGCTGCGCACAGTGACGCGGCGGAAGTGCTCTCCGTTGATATCGGGAATGCCGTAGTGCCTGGCCAGGCGGGCGTTGACGAAGGTGTAGTCGGCGCGTAGCAGATCGAGGACGCTCCGGTCATCTTCGACGATGCTGTTGAAGAACGTCTCCGTTTCGGTGCGCATTGCCGCCGCGAGCTCGTGGTGGAAGTCGGGGAACATCAGCGCGTCCGGATGGACCTTGTCGAGATCCTGCAATCGCAGCCACTGCCCAGCGAACCGTGTGCCCAGCGCTGCAGCGCGTGGATGCTCCAGCATCCGGCGAACCTGCTGCTCGAGAACCGCTCCGTCGGCGAGCTGGCCGCCGCGCGCCAGCGACATGAGTTCCTCGTCGGGCGGGGATCCCCAGAGGAAGAACGACAGCCGCGAGGCCAGCGCCACGTTGCTGATGGGGCTGCCGCTCTTGTTCGCCGGCTCCGCGTCCGGGGCCTCGAATCGGAACACGAAGTACGGGCTCGAGAGCACCGCCTCGAGCGCGGCGCGGACTCCGGCCTCGAATCCGGCCTCGTCGGCCGCCTTGCGGAAGAACGACATCAAGCCGACGATGTCGCGCTCAGTGGCGGGGCGCCGGTAGGCTCGCGAGGCCAGCGACGCGAGGATGGCTTCCGCACACGGAGCTTCCTCGCTTCGTGATGTTGGGCGACAGGTGAAGATCCGACTACGGCTCGGCGTGGCCGATACTCCGGTGGCGTTGAACGGACCGATGATCGCCGCGCCCTGTAAGTGGACCAGACTGGTGATCCCATGCACCGAGCCGATCGACCGATCGGAGAGACTCCACTCGTGCGGCGACATCAAGTCGACCGCTGGTCCCTCGGAGCGTTGGATGAACACCACGGAGACGCGTTGTGCCCCTGCCTGGATGAAGATCGGCTGCGACGAGATGCTCTGATTGTCGGGATCCATGAATCGATCGACGTCGAGAAGAGCCGCGCGCGCGCCGTTGATCGAGATCTCGACCTGCTCCTCGTGGTGCAGCGCCTTGCCAAAAAGCAGTCCCTCGGGCGAGTCGAAGACGGTGAGAGTGAACATGTACTCACCGTCGGCCGGGAAGTTGTGTACGACCGACAGACCACCGCGCGTTCCGTACGGGGCCCCCGCGGCGCGCTCGCGCTGCGACGTGTAGCGCGACATCGTGTACTTGGTCTCCGATACCGAGGCGTTCGGGTCTCCTACGGCCAGCCGACTGATCTCGGCCGCCGCCGCCAGATAACCCTCCATGACGGTTGTCGAGAGACCCTGAACATCGGCGATGTTGTCGAAGCCGGCACTCATAGGATCCGGAGGCAGATAGGCGCTGGCGTCGACCTCCAGGTCTAGCAGTTCGCGCACCGAGCGCTCGTACTCGACGCGGTTGAGTCGCTGGAAGGTGCGCCCGCCGGGGTTCGGGTCGGCGGCCGCAGCTGCATCGACGCGTGAGACGAGCGCCGCAACAAGCTCGGTGACCGTTCCCTCGTCGGGCCGTCGAGCCGTCAGCGGAGGCATCATCCCGGCCTCCAGCTTGCGGATCATCCTCTCGGCGATCGCGGCGTTTTCGTGCGCCAGGGCGACGTCGAAGGACTCGAGGCTCAGGGCACCGCTCATGGTGCCGTCGTTGTGGCATCGAACGCAATAACGGCCGATGACCTGGTTCTGATCCTGGTAAGAAGATGAGTTGTTGGTCGACCGGTCCGCGGGCCTCTCGCTGCTGTTGCCCACTGACTGCTGCTGCGCCAGAGTGGATCGTGCCGTCGCGCCGAGGCAAAGGAGCCCGATGACGGCGAAAACCAGCGTGGACCGCTTCATTGCAGCCTCCAACAGCGGAACGGGACCCGAGTATTCGCGGGCGGTGCAGAACTCGCCAGTCTCCGCGGAGCCCTTTTGGGGGAGTATACGGTCGTCACTTCGACTTGCCCAGGCTGGCTCGGGAGATCGCCCTTTCGGGCGAGATTGCCGTCGGGGCGAGCCTCCGTGATCAGGGTCGATCCGCCGACTTCGCAGCCGCGATTGCCGCTCGGAGCGCCTTCACTGTCTTGTCGACCCGGAACTGCATGAGCTTGTTTCCGACCTCGAGAGTGGCCTCGAGATCGGCGATGCTCTGGCCATTGATGCTCGCCTTTCCAGCCCTTACTCGTTGCTCGTAGCGCACGGTCTCGGGATCGACGGTCATCTGCATCGCCGTGAGCCAATAGTAGTCGTGGTACCCCTCGTTTTCCTCGACGATGCCGAGCTCGTTGTTCATGTACTCGATCACGTCATCGGGGTTGTAGAACTCGGGGATGAAGTGAGCGATCGTCGCGCCCCAGCGCTGGTTGACGCGCTCTGCCACGTTCCGCATACCGGACTGGTTCCCACCGCTGGCGCCGAGGAACGCGATGTGCTCGAAGCCGTGTGCCTGCAGGCTGGAGGCGGCGTCGTCGAGCATCATCTCGAAGGTCTCCTGACGGACGCTGATCGTGCCCGGATACTGCATGTGTCCGGTGGGCGGGTTGATGTCGCCCTCGGGTACCAGCTTGATGATCGGCGCGCAAAGCGCGTCGTCCAACGCCCGGGCGATGCGCTCGCACAGTCCCTGCAGCTCATAGTTGTGCTTGCCGGTCGCGACGTACGGCCCGTTTTGCTCGATGCCTCCGGTAGTCAAAATCGCGGTCGTCTTACCCGCTGCCATGGCGTCGCGCACCTCGATCCAGGTGAGCTCCTCGATCCACACGGAATCGAGTGCTTCGATGGGTCGTTGCATGGCGAGCTCACGCTGAACGCTTGCCTCGCGGTCGGCGCTCTGCCCGCCGGCGAGGCCGATGCCGGCGATGCCGGCTAGCCCGATCAGCAGTGTGCTGAGGCTTAGCAGCTTGGATCCACTCATCGGTGGCCTCTTTGTCGAGCCGGCTTCTCTGCGGCGTTTCTACACCCAGCGAGCGGCACGTTCGAGTCGAGTACGGCTATCTGCGTTCCACACGGAATACCATGTCGCGGTGCACGTTGCCCAGCGCACGTCCAATGCGAAAGCGTGCCCAGCCATCCTCCTGCACCGTCATCTCCATTTCCCGCCAGTCGCCCATGTCGCCCCGCACCGTGAGGCTGCGCCCCCGCAGGCGTTCTCCGACGGCATCGATCCTCTGGGCGAGCATCATCGACGGCGACCCGAGGAACGTCGTGTCGCCGTCGCCGCTTCTGCCAATCGCCAGCGCACACACCAGCCCCGCCAGGACGAGTTGCTCCCCGGGCGTGCCGTGCACCGCGAAGTAACGCTCTTCGTGGTACAGGTGCTCGGTGAAGCTGTATGTGCCGGCAGTGATCTCCTCGGCGGTCTCGACGCTATCGCCGCCGCGGCGCCGCTCGATCGGAGATGGAAAGCTCGAGCTGGTTGCGCCGGCGAGGATGAAGTCGGTCGTTGCTCGTACCGCGCTGCCGATGCCGCGGAAGAGCTGCTCGGCGCTCGGGGCATCGAAGTAATCGCCGCCGCCGGCGCCGGCAAGCATCGACAACGCGTCGGCGGCCTGCGTATCGACTCCCAGCCCCACGGCGTGGATCGTAATCGGGGTTCCGTCGGAGCGGAGCTCGGCGGCGACTGCTACGGGATCGCCCCCGCACGACTCGATGCCATCACTGATCAGCAGCACGACGCCTCCGGCAGCCTCATCCAGGTCGCTGGCGGCCGCACGTAGGCTGAGCGCCAGGGGAGTCTGCCCGCGAGGCTGCAGCGCGGCGGAGCGTGCCAGGATCTGCTGAACGCTGCCTGGCTGTGGTGCGATCAGCAGCTCGGTGTCCAGACACCCGGCCTCCCGGTCGTCGTAGGCGACGCGATGGCCGTAGGCACGCAGGCCGACGGGCACGGTGGGGGGCACATCGACTAGCGCCGCGGCCAGCGCTTCTCTGGCCAGCTCCATCTTGACTCGGCCATCGATCTGCCCCCACATGCTGTTGCTGACATCGAGGATCACCTGTAGCTGGGTGCCGCCGCCCTCCCCTGCCGGGGCCGCGGTGAGGGCGTCCAGGTTCGTTGGCAGTGCCTCGGTGGTCGCGGTCTCGAAGCTGGCCTCGTCGAAAGCGCGTGTGTAGGTGCCACCCGTGACGAGCGCGATTCCGGCGAGCTGGTGCGAGACGCGCTCACCCAGGCTGATCGTATGGATGCGTATGCCCTGGGCCTCGTCGCGGGCCACCCCCACCGGGTCCTCGCCGCAGGTCTCTGCACCGTCGCCGATGATCAGCATCTCCTTACGCTGTGCCTCGACGGCTCTCAGGTCCTCGAGTCCCTGACGCATGCTCAACACGAGCGGCGTGGCGCCGTCCCAGCGGATCGACTCCATCGACTGGCGCCAGCGCGATGGCTCGAAGGGTGCGAAAGGAACGGCGAGCCTGGAGGCGCCGCATTCATCGCCGCCCGGCCCCTCACCCAGAAGCCGCAGCGCCACCGCGGTCCCAGCGGGGAGCCCGTTGAGCGTTCGCAGCAAGCCTCGTTGGGCGAGGTCGCGCTTGACCCCTCCTTCGACCTGTTCCTTCATGCTCCCCGAGACGTCGAGCACGACCACCATGGCCGACTCGTACGATTGCGCCGCGCCCAACTCGGCCGCCGATGCCAGACCGACGGCGGCGAGCAAGGCGACAACGGTGGATCTGTAAAGTACCGGGGGCCGATATTCGGCATGGGGCCGGTGTGCTGAACGGGTCATGCTCAGTTCCGTGGTTTCGAGAGATCGCCTGCACGATTATAGGTCCGTATCCGTGCCGGCCAGCCCGTTCGCGTCAGGTCCTGGCCTTGCCGGTCGCCGGAGCCGCCGCTAAGGTTCGCTACGCCACCTCACCGCCAACGTATGGGAGCTTGATAGATGAAACTCCGCCACGCTGCGCTTACCGTCGTCGCCATCCTCGTGCTTGTCTTCGGTGCGGTCCTGCCGGAGTTGTCCGCCCAGCAGGATTTCGATGCCGTCGAGATCACCACCATCGAGGTGGCGGATGGTGTTTACATGCTGATGGGTTCCGGCGGTAACATCGGGCTGAGCGTAGGGGACGACGGGGCGTTTGTCGTCGACGACCAGTTCGCGCCGCTGACCGACAAGATCCGTGCAGCCATTGCGGCGGTGACAGACGCGGAGGTCGAATTCGTCGTCAACACGCATTGGCACGGTGACCACACCGGCGGCAACGAGGCCTTCGGTTCCGCCGGTGCAATGATCGTGGCGCATGACAATGTCCGGCGCCAGATGAACCCCCAGCAGTTCGGCGAGGTCATGGGGAGCTCGGAGCAGGCGCCCGCGGCGGCCCTGCCGGTAGTTACCTTCAGCGATGAGGTTACGTTCTACTGGAACGACGAGAAGATCCACGTAGAGCATGTTCGACACGCACATACGGACGGCGACTCGATCATCTGGTTCGCGGGTGCCAACGTAGTCCACATGGGGGACAATTTCTTCAATGGCTTCTACCCCTATATCGACGTCGACTCGGGCGGCAGCATCGACGGGATGCTCACCACCGCCCGGCATGTCCTGGCGCAGATCGACTCCGACACCAAGATCATTCCGGGCCACGGGGCGCTCGCTGGTGCTGAGGACCTCCGACGGTTTCGCGACGTGCTGATCGTGGCGCGCGATCGGGTCGGCGCGATGATCAACGACGGGATGAGCCTCGAGGAGGTCATTGCAGCGCTGCCGATGTCCGACCACGACGAGGCATGGGGCGGCGGCTTCATGTCGCCGGACCGTTTCTTGACCGTCGTCTATCGCGGTATCGCCGGCGAATAGGCGCAGCAGCGGCCCGCGACGCGATGGCCCGCGTTGCGCCTCCTTGAAGTAACCAATCTACGTCTGCGTCGGCGCGCCTTGGCCTTGGCCCTCGCGCCGCGGACCGCTGCTGCACTTGCTCGCCGTGTGGGCGCCTTGGTCCTCAGGCCGCGTCCTCGCTGCTGCCGCTCGATCCGGGTGCGCTAGTAGCCGATGGCGGCGCCGTCCTTTCGGGGATCGGTGCCGCCGTGCAGCATGCCGGTGATCGGGTTGATCATGATCGCTTGATAACCGCCCATGGCGCCGCCGCCGGCGCGGCGAATCACGTGCCCCATGGCCTCGAGCTGAGCGACCACTTCGTCGGAAATGCCGCTCTCCACCAGCACCGTGCCGCCGGTTGGCGCTTCGCCGGCTCGGGGTGTCTCGCCCATGTGGCGCCAGCGCGCCGCATCGCCCGCCTCCTGCACGCTCATGCCGAAGTCGATCATATTGGCCAGCACCTGAGTATGGCCCTGGGGCTGCATGTTGCCGCCCATGACGCCGAACGTCAGCCATGGCACGCCGTCCTTGGTCACCATGCCGGGCATGTTGGTGTGCAGCGAGCGCTTGTGGGGCTCGAGCACATTCAAGTGACCCTGCTCGAGGCTGAAGCCGATGCCGCGGTTCTGCATTGCGAAGCCGAGGTCGCCAGGCACGACCCTGGAGCCGAAGTAATCGAAGATGCTCTGGATCAGCGATACGGCGTTGCGATCCGTGTCCACCACCGAGAGATAGACGGTGTCGCCGTGTTCGAGAGGATCCCCCGGCAGCACGGTGAGCGCGGCGCGCGTGGCGTCGAGCATAGCGCGTCGGCTGACCCCGTACGGCTTGGAGACGAGCTCTGCCACCGGCAGGGCGTTGAACTCGGGGTCGGCGACATAGTGGCTGCGATCGGCGAAGGCCAGCTTCTTGGCCTCGATCATTCGATGCAGGGTGGCGGCGCTGTTGTGTTCGAGGCTGGCGAAGTCGTAGCCCTCGAGGATATTGAGCATCATCAGGGCGGTAATGCCGTGGCTATTGGGCGGTAGCTCCCACACCTCGTGGCCGCGGTAGCTGGTACTCACGGGCTCGACCCAGGTCGACGTGTGGTCTTCGAAGTCGCGCTTGGAGAAATAGCCGTCGTTGGCTTCGCTGAACGCCACGATGCGATCGGCGATGGCGCCTCGATAGAAGACGTCACGACCTTCGTTGGCGATCGCCTCGTAGACGCGAGCGAGGTTCGGATTGCGGAAGACCTCGCCCTTCTTGGGGGCGTGCCCTCCGGGGAGGTAGGTCTTGGCGGAATCCGGCCACTCGGCCAGCGCGTCCTCCTCCGCTTGCCACTGGCCGGCGATGATCTCGCTGACTGGAAACCCGTCGCGGGCATATGCGATCGCCGGCGCCAGTACCTGCCCGAGGGTCATCGTCCCATGTTGCTCGAGCAGCTCCGCCCAGGCGTCGACCGCGCCGGGCACCGTCCAAGACACCAGGCCTCTGCCTGGGATCCGATCGAGATCTCGCCTGCGCAGCGCTTCCAGGCTCAGCGCGTACGGGGACCTGCCGGTGCCGTTGAGGGCATGGAGCTTCTGCTCTTCGGCGTTCCAGACGATGGCGAACAGATCGCCACCGATGCCGTTCATGTGCGGCTCGACCAGCCCGAGCATGGCGTTGACCGCCACCGCAGCGTCGATGGCGTTGCCGCCTGCCTTGAGGATGTCGATGCCCGCCTGTGCCGCTAGCGGTTGGCTCGCCGCCACCATGCCGTGCGGCGCGATCACCTCCGAACGGCTGCCCTTAGGCGTGCGCGCCGGCCGATCGTAGCCCGATCCCTGGCTGCTCGTCTGCTCCTGAGCGCCCGCCGTCTCGGCGCTGGCCAGTTCGAATTCGCTGCTGGTGATGTTCATTGCCACCACCGTGATCGCGAGCAACGCTGCACGAACATGCACGGAACTCCTCCTTGGGTTCTGTCGATGGCCGCGAAGGTAACAGAACTGAGCGCCGTTCTTGACGTCACGCGGGGAAACCTGCGTTGCCCCGGTGGTGCCAGCCACTACCCGCCGGCGCGCAGCAAGGGGTCGCTGACACCGATCACGTAGGCGGCCAGCAGGCCGAGTACGCCGATTATCGTCAGATAGTAGAGCGTCGGCAGGATTGTCTTGCGCAGCGTCGAGCCTTCCTGACCCAGCAGGCCGACAGTCGCCGAGGCGGCGACGACGTTGTGGATGGCGACCATGTTGCCTGCAGCGGCGCCGACCGCCTGCAAGGCGACGATCAGGGCGCTCGATAGCGCCAGGCGTTCCGCTACCCCGTACTGAAACGCCGAGAACATCAGGTTGCTGACGGTGTTCGAGCCAGCGATGAACGCTCCGAGGGCACCGGTGACTCCGGCGAAGGCGGGCCAACTGCCGCCGACGTTCGTGGCCACCCACTCGGCGAGGGCGATGGGCATGCTCAGGTAGCCGCCACTATTGGCTCCGGAATTGATGTAGACGCGCACCATGGGAACGGTGAAGACGAGGACGAACCCGGCGCTGAGCAGAACGCTGGCGGATCGCGTCACTGCCCGGCGTAGCTCCGCCGCGTGCATGCGGTGCAGCAAGAACCCGAAGCCCGCCGCCACGATCAGCACCGTGCCGGGCAGATACAGAGGCGTCGTGGCAGCGGTGATATCTGTGCCCAGGATCCCCTCCCAGGCAAACCGGACACGGCGCAGCCAGGCGCCGAACGGCAGCCACGGTAGCCTGGTGAGCACCAGCATTGCGGCCACCGCGGCATAGGGCAGCCAGGCCTGGAACATTCCTATTGCCCGCTCTTCCGTGGCCGGATCGGCTCGCCCGCGGTCGGCGCTCGGGGCTGCGCCGTCAGGCTTGTCTAGCGGACTCTCGGAGGTGACCTCCATTCCGCTTACCCAATCGGCCGGCCAGTCTCCTGGTGCGGGGAAGTCCCACGAGTCGGCCGGAACCAGCCATCCGCGTCGAATGACGGTGACGACGATCGCCAGCCCCACGGGTGCTCCGAGCAGCGAGGGAAACTCCGGTCCGAGCAGCGTTGCCGCGCCGACATAGGGAACGGTGAATGCCACGCCAGCGAACAGTGACAGTGGCAAGATCGACAATCCCTCGGTCCACGAGCGTCGGACGCCGAAGAACCGCGTCATCACCATCACCATGAAGGTAGGCATGAGCGTGCCGGCGATGGCGTGCAGGTAGGATGAGCGCACGGCGACGAGATTCACGTACTGGCCGAGCTCGATACCCGAGGCGGCCAGGCGGGCATCGAAAGCGGCGCTGCCGACACCCCCTGCTACGCCCACCAGGATCGGTGTCCCGGCAGCACCGAAGGTGACCGCCGTACTCTGGATCATCATGCCGATCACTACCGCGGCAGCCGCTGGAAACCCCATTGCGACCAGCAGCGGCGCGGCCACCGCTGCCGGTGTCCCGAATCCGGCAGCACCCTCGATGAAGGAGCCGAAGAGCCACGCGATGACGATCACCTGAACGCGGCGGTCACCGCTGAGCGCTCCGAAAGACCGGCGAATCGCCGCTACTCCGCCCGACTCCTCGAGTGTGTTGAGCAAGAGGATGGCGCCGAAGATGATCCAAAGCAGGTCGAACGTCAGGAACAAGCCCTGGATCGTGGAGGCGATGACCCGGACCGGCGCGACGCCCCATGCCCCGACAGCGATGACCACGGCGGCGAGATAGACGAGCGGCATCGCCCGACGCGCCGGTACACGAAATCCGACCAGCAAGACGCCGGCCAGCAGGATCGGTAGGACGGCCAGAGCCGCCTGGAGCCCGAGATTCATCGCTGCACCCTAGCCCGGGACGCAGCGCGGGTACAGCCGGCATCGCAACGAGCAGCGTAGTCGCGCGGCAACGATCATCGATGACGGCGGAGGCCGCAAGGTGGCTCGATCAGCTGCGGTTTAGGCGGCCACGGACCTCACAACCTGACGGCACGCCGCCAGCCGTTGGAGCGTGTATTCGAGCGTCAACAGGTGCGACCATTGGTCGTGCATCTCGAACCCTTGCTCGTGCGATCGTTCGAAGAACGCCTGCAGCCGCACCGGGTTGAGGAGCTCGTTGGAGAGCATGTTGCGCGCGTCCAGCAGCGACGACACCGCCTCGTCGCGCCAAAGCTGGTGTCTCCAGGCACCGTCCGATTGGGTGCTGCCGGCGCCTGGGCTTACCCATCCGGCCCGGCGGGCGAGGCGGCGCACGATATGGCGACCCAACGGCCACAGTAGGTTCAGGTTGCGAGCGTTCAGAGGTGCCGGTGGCCTGCCGTCGGCGAGGGGTATACGGGCCCATCGTGGCTGGTGCGCTGCGAGTAGTCGTCGAACCAGCACGTTGCGAACCTGGTCCTGGCCCCGCGTCGCCATGATTGCCTCGACCACGGGACGAAAGACGAAGGGCGATGCCAGCGGCCGAAGACGGTTGGTGCAGGCGGCGATCCTGCCGTGCCAGCCTCCCAAGATCAGCTCGTTGAAGGTGTGGTCGAGCTGAAAGTAGTTGGGGCGATCGTGGAGCGGAGCCGCCGAGCGTTCGACCAGGTCGGCGATATGCTCCACGAGGTCGATGCGGTGCACAGCGTGCACGATCGAGGCGTCGTGCGGCTCGGCTGCGAAACGTCGGCGCGCGACGCGCATCGCATCGAGGGGCTGTCGGACCCCAAACCCGGGCCGGACCAACTCGTACCGATAACCCCGTGCCAGCTCGCCGCCCGATCCGTTGACGCTGAGGTCAAAGGTGCCGGTCAGCTGCAGATGGACGTCGGCGATGCGCCGGAACGACATCATGTCGTACTCACCGTCGGTCCAGCGAAGCGTTTCCTCGATCTGGTCGAAGGTGACTGCGGGCTGTGGCGTTACGAGCTCGAGGTCGAGGTCGGCAACGGCGGCCAGCGTCTTTGCGGTCAGCACGTCGGGATCGTTCGGCCGACCCGCCACCGCGGTGGTGCACGGAATGCCTGCACTGAGGAACTGGGCGACGATCGCCCGTGAGTCATAGCCGCCGGTGAGGTCACAAATCGGGCTACTGAAGCGGCGATCGATCTGCCGGGCAGCATCCTGAAGAGCCGCGCCTACCGCGTCGAGCGCCGCTGCCCCGGCCAGTGACTCGGGCTCGAGCTCTGCAGCACTCCAGTAGCGAGCCGGCCACTCGACCTGATCTCCTCTTGCGATGACGCTGCCCGCCGGCCCGAGCTTCTTGATATCGCGAAAGAGTGTCCGGTGCTCGTAAATGTCGCCTATGTAGAGGAATTCCTGGGCACCCAGCGGATCCAGGTCGGTTGGCGCCAGCGCCGCAAGGAGCAGCGATGATCCGCTCAGCGCCACCGTCCCGTCTCCGAGCTCCCGGACGTAACACCGACCGGTTCCCAGGATGTCGGTGAAGGCGGTAACACGACCGTCGCGCGCGTCGAGCCAACGATATGTGATCGGTTTTGCGCAAGCGCTCGAGAAGTTGCATCGGGTCGGTTGCACCGCCACGATGAAACCAAGTTCCCGAGGTCAGCAGGCATCCGGCCCCGCTTGGCTCGAGGGCCATCTCGCCGCCGCTACCGTCTTGGCGGCAGAACGTCGCTGCGAGGCTCCCGTCACCCCGGAACACCTGGTGTGGCTCGACTCGGAGCAGCTCCCGGGCACTGCTCAGACCACGGGCGAACGCCTCGGAGGCGATATTCCGGCGGCTTGCAGGCGCGCTAACGACGAGGAAGCAGCTCATGGGTGCCGTGGTAAGGACGGTGTTAGGTATTCACCATCGAAGCTACGCAGCGGCGCACCCGGCAAGCAGCCCGAATCGTACGTCGGGCAAGGAGTTTCGAGCGGGTGGCGCACTCCGCTGCTCATTGAGGCCAAGCGGTTAGAATCAGGCCGCGCCGGTCTCAAAGCATGCTGGCCGCCCTTGGCACCGTGCAACGGCACAACAACGTCTGGAGGAGCTGTGCTTCGTTTCTGTGTCGTCCTGGCGCTTGCGATGCCGGCGATCGGCGGCGTTGGCGGAGGGGCGGCAGCGATCGACGGGCGCCCCAATGTCTTGGTCATCTACGCTGACGACCTCGGCTACGGGGATCTGGGCGTCTACGGCCACCATACGCTGCAGACTCCCAACCTCGATCAACTGGCAGGCGAGGGAATGCGCTTCACGTCGTACTATGCGCCCTCGCCGCTGTGCTCCCCGTCGCGTGCCGCGCTGCTCACCGGGCGGACGCCGTTTCGCACCGGCATCGAGAGCTGGATTCCGCCGCGGACGGACGTCCAGCTGGGAGCGGGCGAAGTGACCATCGCGACGCTGCTACGAGCCGTCGGGTATCAGACGGTGATGATCGGTAAGTGGCACTTGAACGGTGGCCCGGAAGTAGCCGAGCACACCCAACCGGGTGACCACGGTTTCGATCATTGGCTGGCGTTGCATGGCTGGCCGGTGCCGCACAACCGCAACCCACGCAACTTCTTTCGCAACGGCCAAGCCGTGGGTGAGATGCAGGGGTTCACCGCCGACATCGTCATCGATGAGGCGATCGGCTGGCTCCAGGGACGCGATCCAGAAAGGCCCTTCCTCCTCTACGTGCCGATGATCGAGCCGCACTCGACAATTGCCAACCCGTCCGATTACAACGCCCTTTACGGCGACTACACTGATGGTGTCCCCGATCCGCTGGAAAACGGCCTGTCTACTCCGCCGGCTAACCTGGCAGCCCGCGGGCCGGGCGAGTACTACGCCAACATCACGTACATGGACCACCAGATCGGACGACTGCTGGATCGCGTCGACGAGCTCGGCCTTCGCGATCGCACGTTCGTCTTCTTCGCCTCGGACAACGGTCCGGTGACGACCGACTGGCGCCGCTGGTGGGAGATCAACATCTACGGCAGCACCGGTGGGCTTCGGGGTCGGAAGCACGAGCTGTACGAGGGCGGTATCCGCGTGCCGGCCATCATTCGTTGGCCGGGAATCGTGGCCCCTGATTCGCTCAGCGATGCGGCTGTCAGCGGTTACGATCTGTTGCCGACGCTGGCGGCCGTAGTCGGCTTCGATGTGCCGCGTGACCGGCCGATCGACGGGGAGGACCTTTCGCCACTGTTGCGCGGCGAAAGCTGGCAGCGCCAGCGACCCCTGTACTGGGAGTTCGATGACGAGCAGGGCTTCCACTACGCGTTGCGCGATGGCGATTGGAAGCTGCTGGTCGACCGGGAGCTCGAGAGCCCGACGCTCTACAATCTCGCCGAGGATCGCTTCGAGGTGTTCGATTTGGCTGCCGAGCGTCCCGAGATTGTTGCTCGCCTAGTTGACGAGCTGCGGCAGATCGGCGAGAGCGTCGCGGCAGATCCGTTGCGGCCCCGATGATGGAGGCCACGCCGATGCCTGGTACGACGATCGCCGCCCAGCACTCGGCGGGCGGTTTCCTCACACGTCCGGAGTGCATGCCATGCCCCGTTGGAAGCAAGCTAGCGTCGCGCTTACCGCCACGATCCTGGCGGTGGCGTGGGTGAGTCCCGCTTCGGCGGGTCAGCAGTCCGATCGTTATCAGCAACTGGCGACCGAGATCCTGCGCGAGATGGTCGAGTCTCCGTCGGTCAGTACAGCTACCGACGAGACCGCGGCACTGCTTGAAATTGTAGTGGGGCGGCTTGCCGAGGCGGGTTTCGAGGCCGATGACATGACGCTGGTCCGCAGCCCCGGCGATGTTCCCAACCTCGTGGTGCGATACGTCGGTACCGGTACCCGCCGCCCGGTGATGCTGATGGCACACGTGGATGTTGTCGGTGCCGAGCCCGGTGCCTGGCAAGTTCATCCGTTCACCTTCGTCGAGGAAGATGGCTACTACTACGGCCGGGGAACGAGCGATAACAAGGCCGGCGCGACCACCCTGGTGACCAACTTCATCCGGCTGCGTCAGGAGGGCTACAGCCCCGATCGAGACTTGATCATGGTGCTTACCGGCGATGAGGAGACCACCGGCGATGGCATCAATCATCTGGTCAATCAGCGCCGCGACCTCGTGGATGCCGAGCTCGCCCTGAACACCGATTCAGGTGGCGGGGCCTACGACCCCAACGGTGAGCCGCAGGCGTTCAAGGTACAGACGAGCGAAAAGCTCTATCAGAGCTATGAGCTCGAAACCGCGAATCCGGGTGGACACAGCTCGTTACCCCGGCCCGACAACGCCATTTACCGACTGGCCAAGGCTCTGGGTCGGATCGAAAGCCACAGCTTTCCGATTGAGCTGAACGCTGGCACCCGACTGTTCTTCGAGCGCTCCGCGGCTCTCCAGCATGGGTCTACCGGCGATCTGATGCGCGCCGTTGCCGGCGAGCAGGTGGACATCGACGCGGCGCACGAGCTCGCTCGTTCGAGTCCTCTGTTCAACGCCACTTTGCGCACCACGTGTGTGGCCACGATGCTCAGCGGTGGCCACGCTGAGAACGCCCTACCGCGGGCCGCCAAGGCCACGGTGAACTGCCGCATCCTGCCAGGGCGCACACCCGAGGAGACCGAGGTTGTACTGCGCGAAGTCGTCGACGACGAGGAGGTATCGATTCGCCCGACCGGGGTGGCGACGCCGAGCCAGCCGTCGGCGTGGGACCCCGAGCTGATGGGTCCGATCGAAGCGCTCGTACAGCAGATGTGGCCGGGAACGCCGGTGATTCCCAACATGGGCACCGGCGCTACCGACGGCCTCTACGTTCGCAACGCCGGCATCCCGGTGTATGCGCTGTCGGCGATCTTCAGCGATCCGGATGACTCCCGCGCCCATGGTCTCGACGAGCGTGTCGGCGTGAAGGAGTTCCACGACGCGATCGAGTTCTGGTACCGGATGCTCAAGAGGGTCAGCAGCTGAGCGGCGCTTTCACTCGCGATTGAGCACCGCCGCCGGATCGACGCGCGCCGCGCGCCGGGCCGGAACGAGCGCCGCGGCGCCGCCGGCCATAAAGAGGGTCACGACGACTGCACCGAACGTGGCCGGATCGGTGGGTCGCACATCGAATAGCAGACCTTCGAGTAGGCGAGTCACGGCGAGCGCGCCGGCCAGGCCGAGGGCGACGCCGATGACGATCAGCCCGAGGCTGCCACCCACGACCATGCGGCGGATATCGCCGGCGCCGGCCCCGAGCGCCATCCGCACGCCCATCTCACGCTGACGCAGGCTGACACCGTAGGACACCACTCCGTACAGCCCGACGACGGCCAAGGTCAGGGCGACCAGCGCAAAGGCCGACATCAGGGTGGCCACGAACCGCTCTATTGCGAGCGAGCTTCCCACCACCGCTTCCATGGTGCCGATGTTCGATGCGGCCAACAGCCTGTCCAGGGCGGTGATCTCGCGTCGGACGGCGGGGGTCACCGAGGTCGGGTCGCCGGTAGTGCGGATCACCATGGTCATGAACCCGGTGGGGACCTGAGCGTACGGGAAATAGGTGGCGTTGCGTGCGCTTTGGGCGATCCCGAAGTGCTTGGTGTCGCCGATGACACCGACGATCGTGCGGTAGGTGGGGTCGTCGTCGCTGCCGAAGTAGATTCGTTTGCCTACCGGATCCGCGTTGGGGAAGTAGCGGCTGGCGAGGGTCTCGTTGACGACGACGACGCGTGCGGCCTGTGTATCGTCCGACTCGTTGAAGAATCGCCCGGCGGTGAGGCGCATCCCCATCGCGTCACCGTAGTGTGGCGTGACGCGCCGAATCCACGATACTCGCGACTCGCCCGACTCGGCGGGGGCCATTCCCTCGACGTTGAAATCGGCGTCGCCGTCGCGACCGCCCAGCGGCAGCGAGTTGACCGCCCCGACGCTCTCCACACCTGGCAGGGCGCGCAGGCGGCGCTCGAGCTCTTGATAGAAGGCCACCTGATCGGTGCCGTCCGCGTATCGGGAGCCGGGCAGGTTGAGGCTCACGGTGAGCAGCCTTTCGGTACGGAAGCCGAGATCGACGGCGTTGAGTTGTTGGAAGGTACGCAATAGAAGACCGGCGCCCACCAGCATCACCAACGCCAGCGCCACCTGCACGACCACCAGCGCCGAGCGCAGTGGACGACCGTGTGCTGCGCCGTCGCCGCTGCGCCCGCCCTCCTTGAGTGCCGCCTGCACGTCGGTCCGTGAAGCGCGCAGCGCCGGCAGCAACCCGAACACAATCGCCGCGCCAAGACTGGCGATGGCCGTGAAGACCAGCACGCGCGCGTCCAGCGCAACATGCTCGATCCGCGGTGTGCCCGAAGGTGCCATCCTGACCAGGAGCCGCGTGCCGGCAAACCCCAGCGCTGCGCCCAGTACTCCGCCGACGCTCGCCAGCAATGCGCTCTCCGCCAGCAGCTGGCGCACGATGCGATGGCGGCTGGCTCCAAGCGCCGTTCGCACGCCGATCTCACCAGCGCGAGAGGACGCTTGTGCGAGGAGTAGGTTGGCGACGTTGACACACGCCATCAGCAACACGAAGCCGACTGCCCCCAGCAAGACCCAAAGCGCCGTTGATGCGGAGCTGACCAGATCGTCGTGCAGCGGGTAGATGAAGAACCCCCGGTTGGTGTTGGATTCCGGAAACTCGGCTTCCAGCCGCGCTCCGAGCGCGCTCGCAGCTGCCTGAGCGCTGGTCACGCTGACACCCTCCCGGAGCCGACCCAGGGCGAGATAGGACGCGCTGCCCCGACCGCCGAAGTGCTGTGAGATATCCTCGCGCTGCGGAGCCCAGACATCCGCCCGCGGGATGAACGGCGGTCTCAGATCGGCGGGCATGATCCCGACGATGGTGTACGGCTCGCCGTCGAGCTGCATCGTGCTTCCGACGGCGTCGTCGGACGATTGGTAGACACGCTCCCACAGCCGGTGGCTGACAACTACGACGCGCTCTGCATCGGGCTCGTCTTCCTCGGGCAGAACACCACGACCGGTGGCGGGAGAGACGCGCAGGACGCGCGAAAGCAACCCCTGACTCATCTGCACCGCCGAGATCTGCTCGGGCTCGTCACCGTGGTCGGTCAGCGTAGGGCCCCAGAAGCTCCAGGTCCCGACCTCCTCGAAAACCTCCGATAGTTGGCGCAGATTGTGGAAGTCGGGGAACGAGAGCCACTCGCGCTGCCGACCGTTGATCTGCGTGTAGTCAGCCCACACGGCGACCAGTTGGTGAGGCTCGGGAAAAGGCAGGGGGCGCAACAGAACGCCGTCAACGACGCTGAAGATCGCGGTGTTGGCACCGATTCCCAGCGCCAGCGTCAGCACGATGACGATCGAGAAGCCGGGAGAGCGAGCCAGCGAGCGTATAGCGAAGCGTAGGTCCTTGAGGAGTAGGTCGAGCATCGGAGCACCGTCTGGGGATTCGGAGTGGATTCGATGGCGGAGGAGCGGCGCCGCATCGTGCGGGCTGCGGGTGGTGCGCCACAGGTCGCGCAGCGTGGACACCCAGAAGCGCGACATGGCCAACGGCCGGCCCGACGACCGGGCAGCGCGAAGACTGTCGCGGAAGATCGAGAGCATCTCGGTGGCCGCTTCGTGCCGGAGAGCTGCTGGGGTCAATCGCAGCAGTGCCGCGCAGACGCGCTCGGCACCGGGGGATCGTTGCTTCACCTGGTCTCCTGTGCCGGCATCGCGAGATCAACGTCAACGCGTCGGACCAGATCGGCCAAACGCCGAGCCTCTGCAGCGGCGACCTCATTGCCGGCCGGGGTGAGCCGGTAGTACTGGCGACGCGCGTCTTCGCCGTCGTCGACGTCGGTATGCTCGATCAATCCCTGGGCACGCAGCTCTTTGAGCGTCCGATAAAGGGTGCCGGGACCGAGGATCGCCTGTTGCCCGACGTGTTCATTGGCTTGCTGCATGATCCCGTAGCCGTGCAGTGGCGCCTCTCGAAGCACAACCAGGATGCTGAACACGACGGGTCGTAGCGGCAGGTTGGCTTCGGGCTCGCTGGTTGTTCGCGGCATGGAGTACCGGTGTGCTGGAGGAGAGAAAGCTTCACGTTTGACTATATCCATTTACGAATACATAGGCAAAACACTCGCGGCCCCGGGGGGCGAGGGGAGGGCTTGTCGCCCGGCGGCGCCCGGGACCGCTCGCGCGAGACGCGCGGGCGACCGGTAGACTACTGGCGCTCCTACCGTTCAATACCGAGCCTGTTCAATACCCAGACCTCGAGGTAACCGCATGTGCTGGCTTCGTTCGCTTTGGATGATGTCGTTGTTGGCGATCCTGGTCGCTTGCGGGGGCGCCGAGCCGGCCGCCGAGGACGCAAGCGGCAACAGTGATCCTCCGGCCGCGGCCGAGCCACTGCCGGCCGAGCCGCCACCTGAAGAGACGCAGCCGCTGGCAGAGCCCGACCCCGAACCCGAGCCGACCCCGGTCGTCCTGCCGCCTCTGCTGAACCCGGCACACCCCGACGCCAACGCCGCCGCTCCGGCGGAATACCGCGTCGTTCTCGATACCACCAAGGGCGAAATGGTGCTGCAGGTTCATCGTGACTGGGCACCGCTGGGCGCCGATCGTTTCTACAATCTGGTGCGTGTCGGGTTCTTCACCGACGTGAGGTTCTTCCGGGTTGTCGATAGCTTCGTGGCGCAGTTCGGAATGAACGGCGATCCGGAAGTGAATGCTGCCTGGGATGCCGCTGAGATGCCAGACGATCCGAGCATCGGGGAGACCAATTCTCGCGGCCGCATCACGTTCGCTCACGCTGGCCCCGGTACCCGCACCACTCAGCTGTTCCTGAGCATCGGCAACAACGCTTTTCTCGACCGTCAGGGCTTTCCGCCCTTCGGTGAGATCGTCGAAGGCCTCGGTGTGCTGGATAGTCTCCACAACGGGTACGGCGACGGACCTCCTTCGGGTGCGGGGCCCGACCAGGGACGGATTGGTGCGCAGGGCAACCGTTATCTGGAGCGCGACTTTCCGAGGCTCGACTATGTTCGCCGCGCGCGCCTGCTCGAATAGCACGAGCGCTCCGATAGCGAGCGCTCCGCCGGGCAGCCGGGTACGTGTCGCCGGGCTGCGGGGCGAGGGTGAGGTTCGCGACATCGGCCGACGCCGGTGACCCTCGAGATCGGTCTTCTCCTCGCCCTCCTGGCGGCGGCCATGGTGGTCTTCTCGATGGAGTGGCTGCCGATCGACGTGGTGGCGATCAGCCTGGTCCTGGCGCTGGTGCTGCTCGGTATCCTGACGCCGGCCGAGGCGTTTGCGGGTTTCGCCAGCGACGTGATCATGGTGTTGTGCGCGATCTTCATTCTTTCAGGCACCCTGGTTCGCACCGGGGTGATGGAGGAGGTCGGCCGGTGGCTACACGCCTTGGCCGGCAACAGCGAGCCTCGGGTGGTCGGGGTGGTGATGACGCTCTCCGCCGCCATGTCGAGCTTCCTCAGCAACACCAACTCGACCGCCGTGCTAACGCCGGCGGTCATCGAGTTCTCGCGTCGGAGCCAACTCAGCCCCAGCCGATTCCTCATTCCGCTCGCCTACGCGTCGATGCTCGGCGGCGCCTGTACGCTGATCGGCACCTCCGCGAATCTCGCCGCTAGCGGTTTCATGGAGCGCGCCGGGCTCGAGCCGCTCGGGATGTTCGAGCTGTTGCCGGTGGGAGCGGCAATGGCCGTTCTCGGGATCGCCTATACGGTCGGATTCGGATACCGCCTGCTGCCGAAGACGGCGAAGCCGTCGCTGAGCGAGGAGTACGACCTCGGGCGCTACCTGTCCGAGGTGGTGCTGGATTCTGATAGCGAGCTCGTCGGCCGGGATCTGGTAGCGCTTGATCTGGCGGATAGGGGAGTTTACGTGCTGGCGGTGCTGCGCGCCGGGAAGCGGCTGCTGCCTCGTCGCGCCGGCATCTTGCGGGCTGGCGATGTCATGGTGATCGAGGCAGACCGACGGGCGCTGCTCGATCTCGAGGCCATGCCGGGGCTGGACTTTCAGCGCCCGACGCCGCTGGCCGACGAGGATCTGGGCGGTGATTCCGTGGCCCTGGTGGAGGCGATCGTCATGCCGGGGTCGTTGTTCTTGGGTCGAACGCTGCGTGATATTGGCTTGCGCAATCGCTACGGCGCCTCGGTCTTGGCGATCCATCGTCGTGGCGTTCCGTACGCCATCGGATTGCGCGACCTGCGCCTTGCGGTCGGGGACATCATGCTGGTGCGCGGCGGCGAGGACCAGCTGGGTCTGCTCGAGGCGACGGGCGACCTACGCCTGATCGGCGAGGTGGCGCACGAGCCCTCGGCGCGGCGCAAGGGAGCCATCGTGCTGGGGGCGCTGCTGGGCGCCGTGCTGGCGGGAAGCACGGGAATCATGCCCCTGTCGATCGGCTTTCTGCTGGCCGTGCTGGTCGTCGTATTGTCGCGGTGCGTGGCCGTCGACGAGATGTACTCGATGATCGACTGGCGGGTCATCGTGCTGATCGGCGGCATGACGTCGTTCGGGGTGGCGCTGCAGAAGACCGGGGCGGCGGACTGGGTAGCACGTCTATTGGCCGACGCGATGCTGCCTTTCGGGACCTACGCGGTCATGGCTGCTTTCGTCGTTCTGACGATGGTGCTTACCCAGCCGCTGTCGAACGCCGCCGCTGCCCTCGTGGTCCTGCCGGTCGCGTTGTCGGTCGCGGCACGTATCGGCATCGACGCACGCGCGTTGGCGGTCCTCGTCACGCTCGCCGCTTCCCTGTCGTTCATTGCCCCGTTCGAGCCCGCATGCCTGCTCGTGTACTCGCCAGGCCGGTATCGCTTTCGCGATTTCATTCTTGCCGGGGTGCCGCTGAGTCTCATCGCCGTGGGCGTGCTCCTGCTGCTCGTTCCGATCTTCTGGCCGCTCGCCTGAGCGGACGGTCGCGCGAAGTTCGCATTTGCCGAAGAAACCCTCGACTTTCGCCGTTGCCGTGGCATCGCATGAGGAGACGGGTGGCCTCTCGACCATCCGCCCCGGTCGCGGAGGTTCGAAATGAGAGGTAGGCATCTGGGCGAGCTCGAGGAATTGGTTCTGCTGGCGGTGCTCGGTCTCGACCAACAGGGGTACGGCGTCGGTGTACAGCAGCAGATCGAGGCGCGCACCGGTCGGGGCGTCACCATCGGGGCGATCTACTCGGCCCTCGACAGATTGGAGCGTAAAGGGTACCTCCGTTCACGTGTCGGGAAGCCAGGAGCCGACCGAGGCGGACGTCGCAAGCGCACGTTCACGATCCGGCAGGCGGGTCGTGTGGCGCTCGAACGAATGCGCGCCGACCGTGAGGCGATGTGGCGGGTGGTGGAGCCGCACGATGCCTGAGCGACAACCGGCGCCGCCGTGGTTCGCCGCCTGGTTGTTGCACCGGCTGTGCCGACCACGCTATCGGGATGTGGTGGAGGGAGATCTCCGGGAGCTCTTCGAGCTCCGATTGCACAGAGAGGGTCGCTGGCGGGCGGCGGGACGGTATTGGATCGACGTGCTGAGCCTGGCGCGAAGCCCGTACGGGCGTGGTCATGTCGACTATCAAGTCGACCCCGGCAAGGGGCGGCTAACGGAGTGGATCATGAACCTGCTGCAAGACTTGCGACAGGCGGCGCGATCGCTGGTGAAGGCGCCGGCGTTCAGTGGTGTGGTGGTATTGACTCTCGGACTAGCGGTGGGGGCGAACAGCGCGATCTTCAGCGTCGTCGACGGCGTGTTGTTGCGGCCGCTGCCCTACGACCAACCCGAGTCGATCGTGGTGATCAACGAGCGCGGCGACGGTGGACTCGACGGCATCGGGCCCTCGGGTGCCTCACAGGACCTGTTTCTCGAGTGGCGCTCCGCCAGTCGCTCGTTCGAGCAGATGGCGATGTACTCGCAGCAGGAGGCCACCATCACCAGCCTCGAGGAGCCAGTGCGGCTGAACGGGCTGGCGGCGTCGCCGGCGCTGTTCACGCTACTGCGGGTGGACGCGCTGATCGGCCGGACGTTTACCCCGGACGAGGAGGAGCCCGGGCAGGACGATGTCGTCGTCCTCGGACACAGCGCCTGGCAACGGTACTTCGGTGGTGATCCGGCCGTGGTTGGCACCCAGCTGCGCCTCGATGATCGTAATCGGACCGTCGTCGGCGTCACTCCCCCGGGCGTCCAGTTCCCGGACGCCTCCGTCGAGTACTACGTGCCCATGCTGTCATCGCTCCCCGATTTGGCCGGCGGTGCCGAGGAGGCGGCGAGATCGGGTGCCTGGGTGCGCAGCGAGCGCGATGACCGCCAGGGCGGTGCCGGTGCACCCGGTGCAGCTTCGGGTGGCTCCGGACCCGGTGAGGGTGGCGGGCCGGGAGCGGGTGGCGGCCAAAGGGATGGTGGACGCCAAGGTGGCGATGGAGGCGAGGAGGCCGAGGACCGGCTCGAGCTCTGGGGTCGAGTGGTTGCACGGTTGAACCCCGGTGTCACGCTCGAGATGGCCGCCGAGGAGGGAACCGCCCTCGTCCGTGGTCTGCGCCAGGAGGACATCGCGACCCTCGACGATCGCCGGGCCGAAGTGATCTCGATGCAGGAGGAGGTCGTCGGCTCGGTACGCCGATCGCTGCTGACGCTGATGGGGGCGGTCGGGTTCGTCCTGCTCATCGCCTGTGCGAATGTTGCCAACCTGGTTACGGCGCGTTCGGTGGAACGCCGCAAGGAGATCGCCGTGCGGTCGGCTCTCGGGGCCGGCAAGTGGACGCTGTCCCGGTACCTGTTCCTCGAGAGCCTGTTGCTGGCGCTCGCTGGCGGGGTGATGGGCCTTGGGCTGGCCTTCGGTAGCCTACGGTTGCTGGGCGCCTTGAGCCCTGACTTCATCCCGCGGCTGGAGGGGGTAAGAATCGACGTCCGCGTGCTCGGCTTCACGCTTCTGGTGGCGGTGGTCACCGCAGTGTTGTTCAGCCTGATCCCGGCACGCGGAGCCACGCGACTCGATCTGACGCGTGCCCTGAAGGAGGAGTTCGGCAGCTTCGGGCTCACCCGCGGGCTTGGCCGCAACGCGCTGCGCAAGTTGCTGGTAACGGCCGAGGTGGCGCTGTCGGTAGTGCTGCTGGTCGGAGCCGGCCTGCTGCTGGCGAGCTTCCTACGGTTGGCGAGCGTCGACCCGGGCTACGACCCCAACAACCTGTTGCATCTACACATCAGCCTGCCAGCCAATGCCTACTCTGACGCCGCGTCACACCTCAACTACTACGATGATCTGGTGCTGCGGCTGGAGGCCGTGCCGGGGATCTTATCGGCGACCGTCGCCAGCCAGCCGCCCTATCTGCCCGCCAACATCCGCGTGGCGATGTCGACGCAGCGCGATGGGGAGCCCCCGTCGCCCGAGCAACGCCCGACGCCGGTGGGTGTGCGCATGGTCGAGAATGCCTATTTCGAGGCGCTGCGTGCCGCCCCTGTCGCAGGACGGCTCATCAATCGCGACGATCGGCCAGAGACGCTGGCGGTGGCCGTCCTGAGCCGCTCCGGAGTGAAAGCCATGTTCGGCGATCGCGATCCGGTGGGGGAGAGGATGCCCTTCGTTGGCGGGCAGGAACTCGAGATCGTCGGGGTCGTCGACGACGTTCGCACTGCCGGTGTCGATCCGACACCGCAGGCCGATATCTTTCTGCCCTATCGTCAGGCGTCCGAGGGCATGGTGCCGAGGCTGTTCAGAACGGCCCACGTGCTGATCCGGACAGGCCCGGCCCCATTGAGCGTCCTGCCTGCGGTTCGCACGGTGCTGCGGCAGTCAGAGGGTGCGCTCCTCGTGCTCAGCGCCGCCACCATACGCGACCGGATGTCGAATTCGGTCGCCGAGCCGCGTTTCTACGCCAGCTTGGTGGGTGCGCTTGCGCTGCTGGCGCTGGTGCTGGCTGCGGTCGGGATCTACGGCATGCTGTCGTATTCGGTGCAGCAGGGTGTGCGCGACAACGCGATTCGGCGCGCTCTCGGTGCGCCGGTCGGTGGGATCCTACGCCGCGTGCTCAGCCAGGGCATGTTGCTAGCCGGGGCCGGTCTGGCGTTGGGTATCGTCGCGGCGATGACCCTGACGCGCTTGCTGGAATCGATGCTGTACGAGATCGAGCCGACGGATCCGGCGTCACTGACCATCGTCGCGTTGGTCTTTCTCGCGGTGGCTCTGTTGGCGGTCTGGATCCCGGCGCGACGGGCAATGCGCATCGACCCGATGGACGTGCTGCGCTACGAGTAGGCGCGACAGCCCGTTCGTCGGGGGTCCGAGAGCCGTTGTGGATTGGTTTCCTCTGCGGAGGCTAGAACCCGATCGTGATGCCGGCGGTCACCATCTGCAGGTCGCGGAGAAAATCGACCTGGAAGCGTTCGTACTCAGCTCGCAGGGAGAACGTCCCCAGCCGCAACGCTATCCCGACTCCGTAGGCGAAGTCGGTGCCCTTTGTCTCCGTGATATCCGCTGCAATCCCGCTCTCGTGCTTCCATCGAAACCAGCCACCACGTCCGAAAAGATCGACCGGTCCAGCCGGAAGGATGAGCATCATCGACCCTTGAAAGCCGGTGGTGCTCGCTGTGAGATCGGCGCCCGGGAAGGCGGCAGTGAGCTCGCGTAGCGAACGATAGTCGACCTCCACCGCGAAATAGCGTCCTCGATAGCCGAGGCCCGCCTTCCAGGCGATCGTCGTGTCGTCGATGAGATCGACGTCGTCTATATCGAGCCGAATCAATGCCGCCCCTACCGAGCCCGCGATATAGGGGCCTTCGGCGGCGAGTCCCCCTTGCGCCAGCGCCGGGCTGGCGTGGCCGAGCAAAACAACGAGCACAGCGCTTCCCCACAGCCGTCTCATCGAACCACCCACAATTTGCGGGGCGTAGACGTAGCCGACGCGCAACCTGGCACGTGCTGCGACTAGCACGGCGTGGCCCCCACACCACATCCGCCCCCATAGCGTACTTCAAGGTGCGGCCGGCTGGCATCCACCGCCGGCCGCGCCCTGTTTCCTGGGGTCCGCGGACTCGCGGAACTAGTTCGCTGACTTACGGAACTTCAGCAGCATGCGATCCATCGAGAACCGGCTGTCCCAGTAGGGCTGGGCGAAGTCGTCACCGGAGTTGGCGAGCAACTCGGACCGATCCACGAGCTCGAATCCGCGTGCCTCGATCTCGGCGATGACCAGAGCCTCCGAGATTCTGTGGGTGTCGCTGTCAACGCCCTCGCCGGGCATACGCGAGTCGATAACGCCGAGCACGCCGCCAGGCTTCAGCGATCGCCGGAGCTCGGTGAAGATGGGGTCGGGCTGCATGCCGTATTGCTCGGCGACCTCGGGGATGAGCATGTCGTGGACGTTTCGCACCACGACGCAAACATCAACGCTGGCGTCAGGGACGGCGCCCAGATCCTCGTGCACCTCGACATTGTCGAGTCCGGCGGCCGCGAAGCGCTCTGCGAGCCGCGCCTTGCCATCGGCACTTGTACCGACACTGAAGACACGCCCGCTAGCACCGACCATGTGGGCCAATACGTGGCTGTTGTAGCCGCCACCGGGGATCAGGTCCGCTACGGCGCTTCCGGGTCCCACCCCGAGCCAACCAAAGACCTCGAGAGGCTTGCTGCCCGCGTCGCGCGTACGCTCCTCGGCAGGTCGAGCCGGATCGCTCAGCGGGTCATGTTGAACCGCCGATACGGGGACGACGGCGAAGGCGATCGCCAGCCCCAAGAGGAAGCACGCGCTCCGTGCAGCGGTGTTGCGAGACATATCGGACATAGGTCGTTCACTCCAGGGGATGCGAGTGCTAAGGGGAATGCGGCCAGTGGGCGACCGCACGACGGGGGATGGTCTCGCGCCCGCCAGCGGTGCACAAGGCGAGATCAGACGGGCTACCTTGCGGTCTATGTTCTATCGCCGTACCAGACGCAAGGCAGCGCCGTGCTGGTGCTTGCCAGAGCAGCACCGCCACTGGCGTCTCCGGAGTCGGATCTCGCTCCGGTTCGCCATCCCTCCCCACCGTCGCACGAGACATGTGTCTCGAGCTCCGGGTAGAGTGGTTCCTCGATCGGTCGGATCGAGAAGAACCCGGACAACGTGAGGGTGGCGATGCTCCACGCCCGCGCTGTTGTGCAGGTACACTGGGCTAACGGGTGTAGCAACCGTCACCTCCCCGATACTCACCATGCCGTTGCGGCATACTCTCCCCCAGTTTGACAACCCCCGGCGCGATCCTAGTCCCCTGGCGCACGTACCGATAGCCTTCTGACAAGAACTTTCAGGATTCTTGCCGCAGAAACAAGGAGCCGGTCACCGCACTCGGGGCGTGATTCGCTCACGGCCCGCCGGCAAGTTCGCGCTCCCAGGCGAGGAAAGCGCGCTCGTAGTAGTCGCTCGAGACGCGAGTCCACGGTCCCAGCGGTGCGTCGCGGTCCGGATATGATACGGCGGGCACTGCTGCCCGCTGCCGCGAGCCATGGATGGCAATCGGCTTGGCCCTAATGAGCTCCGCGCCCGTTGTCGGGCCATGAGGTCGAACGCAGAGCAATGACCGTTCCCGTGGAGCCACCCGCCCTCTCCGTGCAACCAGCGCCGCCGGCAGCGGACAGAAGCTCCGCAGTGGCGATCGTCTGCGCCATCGGTGCCGTAGCGGTCTTCGCTATCCAGGATGCCATCATCAAGTTGCTGGTTGCCGACTATCCGACCATGCAAATCCTCGGCATTCGAAGCGTGGTGATGCTGATACCGGCGGCGATCCTGCTGCGCGCCGAAGGTGGGCTGCACCGCCTCCGAACCCGGCGCCCGCGCGGCCAGTTGATCCGTTGCTTGCTGACCCTCGTTACCTGGGTCAGCTTCTATTTCGCCATTGCCCGTATGCCGCTGGGTGAGCTAGCGGCGATTCTCTTTTCGGCGCCGCTGATGATCACTGCGCTGTCCGGACCGCTCCTCGGGGAGCGCGTCGGCTTGCACCGCTGGACAGCGTTGCTGGTCGGATTCCTCGGGGTGCTGTTGATCGTCCGGCCAACCGGCAACGCTGCTGGCGACTGGGCAGGGATCGCCGCGCTCGTATCGAGCCTGTTCTATGCCCTCATGATGATCCAGACGCGCCGGCTGACCAGCACCGAGTCGAGTGCCGCGATGCTCGTGTATAGCGCTGTGTTTATGGCGTTGGTCTCGATGGTCACCTGGCCCTTTCAGTGGCAGACGCCGGGAGGCTTCGACGCCCTGCTATTGCTGGCGCTTGGCCTGCTCGGCGGGGTTTCCCAATATGCAATGATCCAGGCGTACCGCTTGGCACCGGCCTACGTGGTGGCGCCATTCGACTACACACACTTGCTGTGGGCGATGGCCCTCGGCTACGTGATCTGGGCCGAAGTGCCGGATGCCGCGATGTTGCTCGGCGCCATGGTGATCGTCTGCAGCGGCCTGTACGTGTTGGCACGTGAGGCGCGTTTCATGCGGCGCGCCGCGCGGATGAGGGAGGCCGGCTGAAGAGGCTGGGCTGCGTGTCTGGATCCTGCAGTCGACGCCCAACGCGGGTGCGCGCGGGCTCGATGCTGACGCCGGGCACCGCGAGATGGCAGAATCCGGCGCCGTGAGCAACACGGCGACGATCGGCATCGTGACGGTCTCGGACCGGGCCAGCCGCGGCGAATACGAGGATCGCGGCGGGCCGGCGATTCGAGCCTACCTTACCGAGGTCCTGACCTCGGAGTGGAGGCCGGTGCCGCGCGTGATTCCCGACGAGCAGCCAGTCGTCGAGAGCACACTCCGCGTTCTCTGCGACAAGGAGGGATGCTGCCTCGTAGTGACCACCGGTGGGACCGGGCCCGCGTCGCGCGACATTACACCTGAGGCTACTGAGGCGGTAAGCCACAAGCTCATGCCGGGATTCGGTGAGCTCATGCGCGCGGTGTCGCTGCGCGCTGTCCCAACGGCGATCCTCTCGCGCCAAACCGCCGGCATCCGGGGCAGCAGCTTGATCCTCAACCTCCCGGGACAACCGAAGGCAATCGCCGAGTGTCTGGACGCGGTGTTTCCGGCGATTCCGTACTGTGTCGATCTGATCGGTGGCCCGTACCTGACGACGGACGAGGCCAGGCTCGCAGCCTTCCGGCCCAAGAACAAATGAGTCCATGTCGCTCAGCGTCGGCACGCTGAGGCGTAGGAGAACACGATGCAGCTAATACGCTCGTTCCGTGCCTTGCGATCGACGCCCGAGAGCGCCGGCCGCGTCGCCGCACCGCCGTACGATGTGCTCGACAGCGAGGAGGCGCGCCTCTTGGTTGGCGAGAACGCCGATTCCTTCCTGCACGTGTCCAAGCCCGAGATCGACTTTCCGCCGGGCACCGACCCCCACGCGCCGGAGGTTCATGCCCGCGGTCGAGCGAACCTCGACCGGCTGATCGGCGACGGCCTGCTGTGCCGCGACGACGCCCCCTGTCTGTACGTGTACCGGCTGGTGATGGGTGAGCATACCCAGACAGGGGTAGTGGTTGCCGCCAGCGTTGCCGCGTATCTGGATGGCCGTATCCGGTTGCACGAGCACACCAAGGACGACAAGGTCGATGACCGTGCTCGCAACGCCGATGCGCTCGACGCCCACACCGGCACGCTGTTCTTGACGCATCGCGCCGACTCGGAGATCGATGGGCTGGTAGCCGGGTGCGTCGCGCAACAGGCGACCGTCGATGTGACCGGCGAGGACGGTGTGCGCCACACGCTCTGGGTGGTGTCCGAGCCCGTGGCCTTGGCGGCGGCCTTCAATGCCATGCCGGCCGTCTACATTGCCGATGGTCACCACCGTTCGGCGGCAGCGGCCAAGCTGTACGAATGGCGCCAGGAGCGTCGCGCAGCGGGAGAGGACGTCGGTGGTGCCGATTGGTTTCTGGCCGTGATCTTTCCCGACGACCAAGTACAGATCCTGCCGTACAACCGCGTCGTTTCGACGCTGGGTGGACGTACCGCCGACGAGCTGGTCGCCGCGCTCCGCGATGCATTCACCGTGGCGCCCAGCGGCGACGCCGTGCAGCCCGAGCGGCCGGGGGTGTTCGGCCTCTATCTCGCCGGACGCTGGTATCGGCTCGAGATCGCCGCGAGCAGGGTTCCCGCCGATGCGCTTGGTCGGCTCGACATCAATCTATTGGGCGCCAACTGCCTGGGACCGTTGCTCGGCATCGAAGATCAGCGCACCGACGATCGCATCGACTTCGTCGGCGGCATCCGTGGCCTGGTGGAGCTCGAGCGGCGGGTGGACAGCGGCGAGATGAAGGCTGCCTTCTCTCTTTATCCGACGCAGCTCGCCGACGTCCTGACAGTCGCCGACCTCGGCCAGGTGATGCCGCCGAAGTCGACCTGGTTCGAGCCCAAGCTTCGCGATGGCTTGGTCGTGCTTCCCCTCTAGCAACGCGTCGCCCTCTTCCACTCCGGTTGCCTAGGTTCCCAGGCTGGGCTTGAAAGCGGCGAGCTGCGCGCCAATGCGCGCGGCCTGACCGAAGGTGAACTGGTTCATGCAGGAGTCGTCGGTGTAGTCCATGAAGTTGAGCACCGGGTCGCGGCCGGGGTCAGCCGGACAGCTGTCGCGTCTGGTCGGGCATCCATACGCCTCGGTCCTCTCTGCGGGCGTGTCGGCGACCCGGTCACCCTTGCCGGTGCAGCCGCCGTCGAATGTGTGGAACAAGCCCAGGTAGTGGCCGACCTCGTGTACCGCGGTATCGCCCAGGTGGTAGGGGCGCGCGTTCCCGCCGGGAAGAGTCGAGTGCAATAGAAGACGCCGTGCCGGCGGTCCGATTCTCTCCAGTCGCTCGGCAGATAGGCATACCCGAGCACGCCCTGCGCTGGCCGACACGTGTAGATGTTGAGTGTGCGCCGCGGGTCCTCGGCGTGCTTGTTCTTGAACTTCCGTTCCTTGCGCATGTTCAGGCATTTCTTGGCAAAGGCGTTGTCTCGATAGCGGCGGGTCAAGGTGAGCTCGAAGCGGTAACCGTGCGGCTCGAAGGAGTGATTGAGCACCGTCATCTGACGCGCGATCTGACTGTCGCTGACGTTGAACTTGCCTGTCTTGGTGGTAGCCACATGGAACGCTACCGGGATCACGGTGATTGCGCTGCTTGTCTGCTTTGCTGCCGCCTGCAGGTGCGGCGCCAGCATTCGATCGATCAGCTCGCGCTCCAGGTCATCGGGCGTGCGCGTACCGCAGCGCACACCGAGCTCACGGCTCTCGGCGTCGCCGAAGTAGATGTTCTGCTCGAGCTGCTCACGGTCCTGTCGACTCGGGGTCGGTTGCTGCTGCAGCGAGCTCTCCTGAGCATGTAATTCGTACATCGGGGCCACAATCAGCCCGACCGTCAACACCAGTGCTGCTCTCATCGCTTTGTCTCCATAGGGGATAGGTCCTTCAAACAAGAACGCGTAGTCGAGCCCTGGATCGGCTCATGTCGCCTGCGACGCTGCTGGTGATCAACGAGGAGGTCGCGGCGGGGCCCGAGCGTGATTTCGACCTCGTAACCCTGGACGACGCCCTCGAGAAGCTCCAGGCGTTCGACGCCCGAGCGGCGCAGCTCGTCGAGTTGCGATTCTTCGGCGGTCTCACCATCGAGGAGACCAGCGAGGTGATGGGGCTATCGCCGGCTACCATCAAGCGCGAGTGGAGCACCGCCCGCGCCTGGCTGCACCGTGAGGTCGTTTCCGGGGAAGGCGAATGAACCCGGATCGCTGGCGACGCGTGAAGGAGTTGTTCCAACAAGCTCTCGACAGGCCCGTCGACGAGCTCGACGCGTTTATCGACGCCGCGACTACCGAGGACGAGCCGTTGCGTCGCGAGGTCCGGACGTTGCTCTCGTCACACGATTCGTCGAGCGAGTTCTTGAACGAGCCGCCGTCCGCTGCCGCTGCCGAGGTTACGGCGCAGCGCGATGTGGCATCGCGCGTCGGAGAACGGATCGGCCCATACAAGGTACTCCGCCTCATCGGTCGAGGCGGTACCGGCAGCGTGTACCTAGCAGTGCGCGACGACGACGAGTTTCAACGCCGGGTGGCAATCAAGCTCGTGCGCCGCGGCATGGCCACCTCCGACATCCTGCGGCGCTTCCGCAGCGAGCGTCAGATCCTCGCCAGCATCGATCATCCCTACATCGCCCGCTTGCTCGATGGTGGCTCGACTGACGAGGGCGTCCCGTACTTCGTCATGGAGTACATCGAAGGCGAGCCGATCAACGTCTATTGCGATTCCAACCGCCTGTCGATCGAGGAACGTCTGGAGCTCTTCTGCCAGGCCTGCTCGGCGGTCCAGGTAGCACACCAGAACTTGGTGGTGCACCGCGACATCAAGCCGGGCAACATCCTGGTATCTGCCGATGGCGTTCCCAAGTTGCTCGACTTCGGAATCGCCAAGTTGCTCAACCCCGAGCTGTCAGCCGGCGTGCATGACCCGACACTGCTCGAGCTACGCGTCATGACACCGGAGTACGCCAGCCCCGAACAGATCCGTGGCGCGGCGATCACCACCGCCAGCGACGTGTACTCGCTCGGGGTGTTGCTCTATGAGTTGTTGACGGGCCGGCGACCGTACCAGCTCGACAACCTGGCGATACCGGATATGGAGTTGGTGGTCTGCACCACCCAGCCGTCGCGTCCGAGCGACGCCGTGCCGCAAACGGACACCGCACCGTCTGTAGAGGGGCTCGCCACGCGGCTCGATGCGGCGGCCGTAGCCGAGGCGCGCGGCGAGGCGCCGGAGCGTCTGCGGCGGGTGCTGGCGGGCGACCTCGACAACATCGTGCTCATGGCCTTGCGCAAGGAAGCGAACCGGCGCTACTCGTCGGTCGAGCATTTCGCCGACGACATTCGGCGTTACCTGAAGGGACTTCCGGTGATGGCGCGAACCGATACGGTGGGCTATCGGGTCGGCAAGTTCGTCGGGCGCCATCGGCTGGCAGTCGCAGTGAGCGTCATGGCGGCGGTGTTCGGGCTGGCTCTGGCGACCACCATCGTGGTGCAGGCCGGGCAGGTGGCCGCGGAGCGAGACCGTGCTCAGCGGGCGGCGGCGCGCGCCACGGCGGTGAGCGATTTTCTACAAGAGATTATGGCGTCGGCCGATCCGATCGAGGGCCTGGGTCGCGACGTGACAGTGATCGAGTCGGTCGAGGCAGCAGTTCCGAGGATCGACGCCACATTCGCCAACCAACCCGATCTACAGGCAGCGGTGCGCCATACGATCGGTACGACGTTCTCGCGCTTGGGGCGCTTGGCGGAGGCGGAGGAGCAGCTACGCTCGGCACTGGCGATTCGGAAGGAGATAGACGGCTCGCCCAACCTTGATGTCGCGGCGACGCTCAACAGCCTCGGCGAGGTGCTCTACGACCGCGGTGATGTGGATGGCGCTGAGCAGCTGTATCGCCAGGCGCTGGAAATGCGGGAGGGATTGCTCGGTACGGAGCACGCCGACGTTGCGTGGGTCCTCGACAACGTCGCCAACACGGCCCACGATCGCGGTGATCTCGAGCAGGCCGAGAGCATGTACCGCGAGGTCCTACGTATCCGGCGCTCGGTGTTGAGGCCGGAACATCAGGACATTGCCTCGAGCCTCAACAATCTGGCGTCCATCCACCACGATCGCGAGGAGCTCGATGACGCCGAGCGCCTCTACCGCGAATCGCTGGCGCTCTCGAGGAGGGCCCTTGGCGACGAGCACCCGGATGTGGCTACCTCGCTGACGAATTTGGCGGCGCTGTTGCTGGACCTTCAGCGGTCCGATGAGGCGGAGCCATTGTTGCGCGAGGCGCTCGACATGAACCGCAAGCTGTTGGGCGCCCGGCATCCAGGCGTGGTCAACGCACTAGAGAACCTCGCAGCGTTGCTCGAGGAGCGCGGCGCCGCTGCGGAGGCACGCGAGCTGTACTCCGAGTCGTTGCAGGCGTCGCGACAGATCTGGGGCGACGGGTTGATGGTCGCGGACACGCTGGCCAGCCTCGCCCACCTGGAGTTGCACAGCGACGAGCCGGCGGCGGCTGAGCCCTACTTTGCCGAGGCTGTGGAGCTGATGCGGCGTTCGGTCGCCGCCGACGACCCCGTTCTGGCGTGGGTCATCGCCAGCTACGGCCAGTGCCTGCTCGAGCTCGGGCGATACGACGAGTCGGAGCGAGCATTGCTCGAAGCGTTCAAGACAGAGCAGGCGCGTGAGAATCAAGACGCTGTTGCGCTTGCCGATATCGCCTCGGGTCTGGTCGCTTTGTACGAGGCGTGGAACCGCGGCGACGAGGCCTCCGCCTACCGCGTCCTGGCGCAGGGCGCAGCCGCCGAAATCGACGGCGGGGACGGTTCGTAGACGTGTTGGTTGCCGCAGCGATCATCGGGGTGCTTCCGGCGAGCTGGCGGAGTCCGGCCGGCTAGCCAACCGCTGCGCTAGCGGCCCTTCCAATCGGAACGGCGTTTCTCCACGAATGCCACGATGCCTTCGTCGGCATCAGTACGGCGCTCGGGCTATTCGGATGAAGTCGGAGGTCATGGCGCGGCGTCCCAGGTGACGATGCGTCGCTCGAGCCAGCCGATGAAGGCGAAGAACGTGACCGAGAATGCCGAGGCGACCACCACCGAGGCGTACAGCAGCGGCGTGTCGAAGTTGTACGTCGCCTGGATGATCAGCGCGCCCAGCCCAGCAGTTCTGCCGATCCATTCGCCAACGATGGCGCCGATCACCGCGGTTGAGGTGGCGATACGCAGCGAAGCGAACAGGTAGGGGAGCGAGTTAGGCAGTCGTAACTTAAAGAAGACGTCCCGGTCGCTGGCTGCCAGGACGCGCATCATTTCCACGGAGCGTGGGTTCACAGACGATAGCCCGCGCACCATGTTCACCAACGTAGGGAAGAAACAGATGAGCGCCGCAATGGCGATCTTGGGCTTCATGTCGTTACCTAGTAGTAGCACCAGGATCGGCGCGATCGCGACGATAGGAATCGTGTTGATTACCACGGCGATCGGGAAGAAGGCTTCCTGCATGGGCCGCCGTTGGACGAAGGCGATGGCGAGCAGCACCGACGCCAGGTTGCCGAGCAGGAACCCGACCACGCTCTCGATTGCCGTGGGAAGGAGGTTGGTGAGCAGCGTCCCGGCGTCGCGCCACACCGTCTGCGCGACTGCCAGTGGCTGACGGCACCACCTGGCTCGGTATTGCGAGCCACCAAACGGCGATCGCCCAGGCGACGAGCAACGTAGCGGCGCTCAGCAACGGTAGCCTACGCGTCTTCACGCGCATTGCTCCAACAGCTTTCTCAGCATCGCGGCCTGACGCATGAACGGCTCGCTCTCGCGCACCGCGAGCCGCCGCGGCTCGGGCAAGTCGGTGGTCGCGATGTCGAGCACCCGCCCGGGGTTGGCGGCGAGCACCAGAACCCGACGTCCCAGGAACAACGCCTCGGAAACGCTGTGGGTCACGAAGACGATCGTTGTGCCGGTCTTCTGCCAGATTTGCACCAGCTCCTCGTCGAGTCGATCGCGGGTGATCTCGTCGAGGGCGCCGAACGGCTCATCCATCAGCAGGAGCCGGGGACCGGTGACCAGGGCCCGCGCGATGGCGACACGCTGGCGCATTTCGCCCGAGAGCTCGTGCGGCAGCGCGTCTTGTCGATCGGCAAGGCCTACTAGCGTAAGCAGCTGCGAAGGCGTCATGGCGTTGGCCGGAGGGGCACGGCGAGCCCCGACTTCTAGCGGCAGCTCTACATTCGCCAACGCGTTGCACCAGGGCAGCAGAGCATGCTCTTGGAACACGAAGCCGATTTCCTTGCGCTCCCGCGCCAGCTTCGGCTGCTCCCCGAGCAGTCGAGCCCTACCGGAAGTCGGTGCAATGAGGTCGGCTACCACGCGCAACAGCGTCGACTTGCCGCAGCCGGAGGGTCCGATCACCGTCAGGAAGTCGCCGGCTTCGATGGTTAGCGATACGTTCTGGAGGGCGACGACGGCCCCGCGTTCGCCGTCGAACTCGACGCTCACTTCGTCGAGCTCGACGATCGTCTGTCGTCTGCGGGGTGCAATGAACGCGCCGTCAGAGCTCAACGAGCCGCACTCCCTGTCGTGACTCGTTGCCGTCTCACGCCGGCGAATCTATCGTTCGCGCGGCGCGGAGGACAACTGGGGCATAGGCGCGGGGCGTGGGCCCCGGCACGCACCTCGGCCAGGGTGGGGCTCCTATGCTCGCTGGGCTTGCTAGTCAACGCGTCATCGTTTGTGGTGTGCGTGTGCCGTGCCAGCGAGCCTGGCTACGGTGCGTACCGATGCCCACGCCCCCGCGTCGACCGTCCGAGAGGGCCTCCGGCGCTCGATAGGACCCTGTTCGCTGGAGAGCAGCTCGGAGCGGATCACTTGCTGGGCGGCTGACCGAGCAGGGCGATGCCTTTCCCTCGGTGTCCTCAGATGGGCCCAGAGCTTCGCGTGCCTGAGGCGGTGCCGGAGGGAGCAAGCCACACCCCGCTTACCCAGCCTCGCCTGCACTGCGCACATCCACTAGTAGACAAGACGCGTGAGCAACCAAGCTGATTGATCACCAGGCCGTGACCGCTGGGAGAGCGGGGTGTGGCTTGCTCCCTCGTCCTCCACCCTCAGACGACCGCCGCCCGCTCCTGGGCCGCTTCCTCGAGCCGCGATCGCAGGGCGTCGAGCTGCTCGGTCAGCGCTTGTGGGAGCCGCTCGCCGAACTGTTCGTAATACTGCTCGATCTGCGGGATCTCTTGCTGCCAGCCGTCGATGTCGACGCGCAGCAACTCCTCGAGATCGCTTGCCGGGATGTCGAGACCAGCGATGTCGATGGCATCGGCCTCGGGCATGCGACCGATTGGTGTGTCGATGGTGTCGATGGATTCGGCGCAGCGCTCGAACACCCAGGCAAGGACGCGCGAGTTCTCGCCGAAGCCCGGCCAGATGAAGCGGCGCTCAGCGTCGCGGCGGAACCAGTTCACATAGAAGATCTTCGGCAGCTTGGATGGCTCGGTCTTCGCTCCGAGACGGAGCCAATGGGCGAGGTAATCGCCCATGTGGTAGCCGCAGAAGGGCAACATCGCCATTGGATCGCGGCGCACCTCGCCGATTTGCCCGGCGGCGGCGGCGGTCTTCGCCGACGACATGATCGAGCCGAGGAACGTGCCATGCTCCCAGTCGAAGGCTTCGGTGACCAGCGGGACGACGGTTTCGCGGCGACCACCGAACAGAAAGGCGCTGATCGGCACACCTGCTGGATCCTCCCATTCCGGGGCGATCACCGGACACTGGTGCGCGGGGGCGGTGAAGCGGGCGTTCGGATGTGCCGCCGGCCGGCCCGAATCGGGTGTCCAGGGTCGCCGCAACCAGTCGACGAGCGTGGCCGGTGCCTCCGGGGTCAGGCCTTCCCACCAGGTGTCGCCGTCCGGGGCCAAGGCGCAGTTCGTGAAGATCGAGTTGCCTGCCATCGACGCCATGGCGTTGGGGTTCGACTGGTCATTGGTGCCGGGTGCGACGCCGAAGAACCCGGCCTCGGGGTTGATCGCGTAGAGGCGTCCGTCGTCGCCGAATTTCATCCAGGCGATGTCGTCACCGATCGTTTCGACCTTCCAGCCAGGTAGCGTCGGGTTCATCATCGCCAGGTTGGTCTTGCCGCAGGCGCTGGGAAACGCGGCGGTCATGTACTTCACCTCGCCGGCGGGGGAGGTCAGCTTCAAGATCAGCATGTGCTCGGCGAGCCAGCCGTTGTCTCGCGCTTGCACCGAGGCGATGCGTAGCGCGTGGCACTTCTTGCCGAGCAGTGCGTTGCCCCCGTAGCCGGAGCCGTAAGACATGATCTCGCGGCTCTCGGGGAAGTGGGCGATGTACTTGTTGTCGGCGTCGCATGGCCAGGGGAGGTCGGGTTGTGTGCTGCTGGTGAGCGGGTAGCCGACGGAGTGCAGCCCGCGCACGAAGCTGTCGTCGTTGCCGAGCGCCTCGAGCACGCGCGTTCCCACACGGGCCATGATGTGTAGATTGCATACGACATAGGGAGAGTCGCTGATCTCTATGCCGATCTTGGAGATCGGGCTGCCGATCGGCCCCATCGAGTAAGGAATCACGTACATCGTGCGTCCGCGCATGCAGCCGTTATAGAGACCGCGCAGCGTCGCCCGCATGCCCTCCGGATCGGTCCAATTGTTGGTCGGGCCGGCATCCGATTCCGACTCCGAGCAAATGAAGGTTCGATCCTCTACACGCGCCACATCGGCGGGATCCGATCGGCACAGGAAACTATTCGGGCGCTTTTCCGGATCGAGCGGGATATATGTGCCCGAATCGACCATTAGCTGGCTCAAGCGGTCGTATTCCTCGGGCGCGCCGTCGCACCAGACGACGGCATCCGGTTGGCAGAGCGTGCTGACCTCGTCGACCCAGGCGTTGAGCTTGTTGTTGATGGTCACGGCGAATCCTCGAAGGCGCTATGGAACACGGTAGGTTCGCGGCTGGACGTAAGATCCACATCCCGGAGATCGGGTGAATTTAAGCAGACGCGAACGATGCGCGTCGCCCGGATGGGTACACGTGCCGCCGGAGAGGCACAGCCGGGCTGTTGTTGGTGAGGCAAGTAGACGGCGCGGATGGCAAACTGCCTGCGCCAACCAGGACCGACGGAGCACCTGATGACCGAGTCGCACCAACTCGAGCCGCCGCGGCCACTCAAGTGGGCGAAGGTCATCGATCACGATGTTTGCATTGGATGCCACGCTTGCTCGACGGCATGTAAATCGGAGAACGCGGTGCCGCTGTCGGTCAACCGCACCTACGTGAAGTATGTCGACGTGGGCGTGTTTCCCGAGGCCCACCGCGCCTTCCAGGTAACACGCTGCAACCAATGTGACAATCCCCCGTGCGCCATCGCCTGCCCGACGTCGGCGATGTACCAGCGACCTGATGGCATCGTCGACTTCGACAAGTCGATCTGCATCGGTTGCAAGGCATGCATCGCTGCCTGTCCGTACGACGCGATCTTTATCAACCCGGAGGACCACGCGGCGGAGAAGTGCAATTTCTGTGCTCACCGCCTCGACATCGATCTGGAGCCGGCGTGTGTCGTAGTGTGCCCCACCGAAGCGATTCTGGTGGGCGACATGCGCGATCCTGCCTCGCGTGTAGCGCAGGTGATTCATCGCGATCCGGTGGCAGTGCGGCGCCCGGAGAAGGAGACTGCCCCCAAGCTGTTCTATACCGGCGCCAGACAGGCGACGCTCGATCCGCTGGCGGCTCAGCGCCCTGAGGGTGGCCTGTTCATGTGGAGCGAGCAAACGGTTGGCGGGCAGCACGTCGTCTCAGGTCACCCCGATCGCCCGAACAGCGCTGCTGCCGCCATGCTGGCGTACGACGTTCCGCACCAGGCCCCGTGGGATTGGCGGGTAAGCGCATACACGTGGACCAAGGGGGTCGCGGCGGGTAGCTACCTGGTCATCGGTTTGGCGGTCTTATTGGGCGGGCTGGAGCCGACCCATGTCCTTTGGCAGTGGACCGCGCCGCTGACCGCATTGATCTTCTTGGCGATCACTGGCGCCCTGCTAATCGGGGACCTCGAGCATCCCGAGCGCTTCTACTACATCTTCACGCGCCCGCAATGGCGAAGCTGGCTGGTCAAGGGCGCCGTCATCATCGCGGCATACTCCGCGGTGCTGGTCGGGCATCTGGTCTGCAGCCTGCTCGGCGCTTACCAGATTCAGCTCGGATTGCTGCTTCCGGGGCTGCCGCTGGCGGTGATGACCGCGGTATACACCGCCTACCTGTTTGCCCAGGCCAAGGCACGTGACCTATGGCAGAGTCCGCTGCTGCCGCCGCACATGTTGGTGCAGGCGCTCCTTGCCGGTGCCGCCGTGATGTTGGTCTCGACGACGCTCATCGCCACCCCGGCGGCCGCGCAATCGGTGATCGCGACCATGCTGTCGCTGGCTTGCGGGGTTCATCTCGCCATGGTGTGGGGTGAAGTCACGCTCACCCACGCCACGTCCCATGCGCGCCTTGCCACCGAGGAGATGACGCGAGGGCGATACTCGTGGTTCTTTCGCATCGGCCTGGTGTTGACGGTTGCGGGGTTGCTGGTCCCGTGGCTGATGATCCCTTCCGCGCTGGCTGCCCTCGCCGGACTCCTGTTGCACGAGCACGCCTACGTCCAGGCGGGCCAGTGCGTGCCGCTCGCATGAGGAAGCAATGACCGAGGTCGAGAAGTTGAACGAGCGGGTGAGCGCGGCGCGCCGTGAAGTGGAGCGGCGCGGCGAGACGTTCTATCCGGGCCCGAGCCGCATCCATTTGGCGAGCTTTCCGCCCAAGGAGCGATGGGACGACTGGGTGGAGCTGGAGTCGCGAGCCTGGCCGCGTCGTGAGGAGCGCCGCTACATGCTCGTACCCACGACATGCTTCAACTGTGAATCGGCATGTGGCCTGCTGGCCTACATCGATCGCGACACCATGCAGGTGCGCAAGTTCGAGGGCAATCCGGAACATCCGGGGTCACGCGGTCGAAATTGCGCCAAGGGCCCGGCAACCCTGAACCAGATCACCGATCCCGACCGCATCCTCCTCCCGCTCAAGCGTGTGGGTGCCCGTGGTGAGGGTAAGTGGAAGCAGGTTTCGTGGGACGAAGCCCTCAACGACATCGCTGGCCGCGTGCGGGCCGCGATCTCGGAGAAGCGACACAACGAGATCATGTACCACGTTGGAAGACCGGGGGAGGACGGCTTCACCGAGCGCGTGATCGCGTCTTGGGGGGTCGACGGCCACAACTCGCACACCAACGTGTGCTCTGCGGGGGCACGTGCAGGCTATGCGTTGTGGTGCGGAATCGACCGTCCGAGCCCCGACCATGCCAACGCCGACGTGATCCTGTTGGTCTCGGCGCATCTCGAAACCGGCCACTACTTCAACCCGCACGCGCAGCGCATCACCGAGGCTCGGCGCCGCGGCGCCAAGCTGATCGTCTTCGATACCCGGATGTCGAACACCGCCACCCATGCCGACCACTGGCTGGCGAGCTACCCGGGATCGGAGGCCGCTGTACTGCTGGCCATTGCCAACCACCTGATCCAGAACGACCTCTATGATCGCGAGTTCGTGCGTCGCTGGTGGAACTGGGAGGAGTACATGGTGAAGGAGCGTCCCGATGAGGACGCTACCTTCGAGTCCTTCGAGACGGTGCTCAAAGGGTTGTACGCGGAATTCACCTTCGAGGTCGCGGCCCAGGAGTCGGGGCTCGAGGCGGCTGTCATAGCCGACGTGGCTACCGTTGTGGCCGGCGCCGGTACCCGGTTGGCCACCCACAACTGGCGTAGCGCCGGCGCCGGCAACGAAGGGGGCTGGCAGGTGGCACGCACGTTGATGCTGCTCAACGCGCTGACTGGGTCGGTGGCGACGCCCGGGGGCACCTACCCGAACGCTTGGAACAAGTTCGTACCCCGACCCATCCATGCTCCGAGTCCTCCGCAGACATGGAACGAGCTCAATTGGCCGCGGCAGTACCCGTTGGCGATGTACGAGTTGTCGTTCCTTCTACCGCATCTGATGCGCGAGCAGAACGGCCATCTCGACGTCTACTTCACCCGCGTCTACAACCCCGTGTGGACCAATCCTGACGGTTTCTCGTGGATCGAGATGCTGAGTGACGAGGCCAAGGTGGGCTTGTACGTGGCATTGACGCCAACCTGGAACGAAACGGCGTACTTTGCCGACTACGTGCTGCCGATGGGTCACGGGTCGGAGCGCCACGACATCCACTCCTACGAGACCCACGATGGCCAGTGGCTGGGCTTTCGGCAGCCGGTGATGCGTGCCGCGAGGGAGCGTCTGGGTGAGGTCGTCGGCGACACCCGACACGTCAATCCCGGCGAGGTGTGGGAAGAGAACGAGTTCTGGATCGACCTGACCTGGCGGATCGATCCCGACGGCTCTCTCGGCATCCGCTGGTTTGCCGAGTCGAAGGCGCAGCCGGGCGAGAAGCTCACCGTCGACGAGTACTACGGCCACATCTTCGACAACTCGGTCCCGGGTCTGCCGGAAGCTGCCGCCGCCGAGGGCCGCACGCCCTTGCAGTACATGCGGCGCTACGGCGCCTTCGAGCTGTCCGACCATGTCGGTCCGCTGTACGAGGACGAGGTTGCCGATGATCAGCTAGTGGATATCGGCGAGGATTCGTTTGGTCGTGTCTACACGTCGGCGCCCGCCCCGGTGCCAGACAACATCGTGCCGACCGGTGCCCCGGACCCCGATGAGGAGGGCCGCCGGCCCGCTGGCGTGCGTGTTGACGGGATCGTTCGACGCGGGTTTCCGACGCCGAGCGGGCGACTCGAGTTCTATTCGTCGACGCTGGCCCAGTGGGGATGGGGACAGCACGCGCTGCCTACCTACATCCGCAGCCATGTGCATCCCGAGAACCTCGACGACGGACAGGTACCGCTAATCTCGACTTTCCGGCTCCCGGTGCAGATTCATACGCGCTCGGCCAATGCCAAATGGCTCGACGAGATCGCCCACACGAATCCCCTTTGGATCCACACATCGCACGCCGCTCGTCTGGGCGTCCGCAACGGAGACCTGGTGCGGGTCGAGACCGAGATCGGCTACTTTGTCGTCAAGGCGTGGGTCACCGAGGGGATCCACCCGGGCGTCGTTGCCTGTAGCCACCACATGGGTCGTTGGAAGCTCCACGACGAAGGGCAGCGACAGTTGATGGCCACCGTTACCCTCGACCATGAGGGCAGCAGTTGGGGTATGAAGCGCCGGAGCGCCGCTGGTCCCTACGAGTCGGACGATCCAGATACCCGGCGCATCTGGTGGACCGATGTCGGTGTGCACCAGAACCTCACCTTCCCGGTTCACCCAGACCCGGTCTCTGGCATGCACTGCTGGCACCAGGCCGTGTGGGTCATGCCGGCGAAGCCGGGCGACCGCTACGGCGACATTGCTGTCGACACCGAGCGCTCGCGGCGAGTGCATGCCGAGTGGTTGAAGAAGACGCGGCCAGCAGATACGCATTCGCCGGACGGTACGCGGCGCCCGTTCTGGTTGGTGCGGCCGCTCAAGCCGTCACGCGACGTCTACGCGCTACCGGGTCGCGATCCAGAGGACGTACCGTCGTAGCAGCGGAGCTTCGAGGCATCGGGTACTTGCCGCGAGCCGGCGGATGATCGAGCTTTTTCGTGCGTTGGGGGTGTTGGCGGAACCACCTTCTGCGGCAACGCCGCAGCTGGCCGAGCTCATCGGCCTGCCTTCCGTTCCCGAGCCGTGGCAGTACACCGACCTGTTCCTTGGCCAGATGTACCCGTACGCGTCGGTGTATCTAGGGCCCGAGGGCATGTTGGGCGGCGAGGCCCGTGATCGCGTTGCCGGCTTCTGGCGCGCCCTCGGCGAAACGCCGCCCGCCGAGTCCGATCACCTGAGCGCTCTGCTGGGCCTATACGCGCGCCTGTTGGAGCTCGAGTCGGCAGCCACCGGGGACCAGAAGCAGGCCTGGGAGCGCGCCCGCGCGGCGCTACTTTGGGAGCATCTCCTCAGCTGGCAGCGATGCTGGCTCCGCAAGCTCGAAACCATCGCCCCGCCGCCATACGCCGCCTGGGGGAGTGTCCTGGAGCGCGCGTTGCGGCACGAGGCGTCTGAACTGACCCTTCCGAACGAGCTCCCGGTTCACCTGAAGCAGGCTCCGCCGCTTCCCGAGCCCCGCCAAGACGGTGGCGAGGCGTTTCTGGAGGGCCTGCTGACGCCGGTGCGCTGCGGGTTCATCCTGACGCGCATCGATCTGCAGACGGCAGCAGCGGACCTGCGGCTCGGGTTACGCGCCGGCGAACGTCGCTACGCGCTGCGCGCCCTGATAGGACAGGATCGCGCCGCGACTTTGGCCTGGCTTGCCGGCTACGCGCGACAGGCAGTCGAGGGAAGCTCCAACGACCAGACGACGGTCGCCTCGATCGACGCCTTCTGGAGGCAGCGAGCGCTAGCATCGGCCACCCGACTGGAGCAAGCAGCCTCTTCGGCCTGAGACAGCCTGACATCCACCCGACGGCCTCCATCGGCACCCCGGCGCGCAAGCGCCACTTCGTGCCGGCGCGATGTTCCGCTAGTCGAGGCCGTGAAGCTGTAGCCAGGCCGCCTCGAACTCGTTGCCGGGACGCCAGCGCGGTATCTCGTCGCCGTTGGCGACAGCTCGAGCGGTGCGGAAGACGATACGCAGATCGCGCTCCAGGCCGGCCAGATTCCACTCGTCGCGCACTTCGTCGGACACCTGGTGGTAGTGGGCCTCCTCGTAGGCAGCCGGATCGAAGGGTAACGGCTCGATGTAGTCGGATCCGGGATTGAGGTACAACGCCGGGATTCCCGCCTTGGCGAAGTTGACCTGATCGGATCGGTAAAAGCTGCCGGCAGATGGATTGGAATCGCCGCGCACTACCACGGTCTGTCCGTCGCCGACAGGGAACTCCGCCGCTACCGCGCGCAGCACGTCTCCCAGTTCGCTGGTGTCCTCCCCGATGGCGGCGATATCGGCGGTGACGCCGAAGATCTGCGGCATGTCGATGTTGAAGTTGGCGACCATCGAGCCGAGTGGCACCGGCGGTTGGGCAACAAACCAGGCGCTGCCGAGCAGACCGCTCTCCTCGCCTGCGCAAGCGAGGAACAGCAACGATCGGCGCGGCGCCCTATCCATGTTGGCGAACGCGTCGGCCAGCGCAATGATCGAGGCGACGCCCAGCGCATTGTCCCAGGCGCCATTGAAGACCGTGTCGCCGTCGAGCTCCGGGTTGGTACCGAGGTGGTCGTAGTGGGCAGTGAACACGACGATCTGGTCGCTCAGATCGGGGTCGCTACCGGGTAGGAATCCCAGTACGTTCTCCGTAGTCATCTGGCGCACCGTCGTATCGATGTGGGCGCTCACACGATAACCGGTATCGACTGGTTCGAAGTCGCGCTGTCGAGCCATCGCGAAGAGCCCGTCCAGGTCGGTGCCCATGGAACGGGCGATCTCATCGGAGAGTTGCTCGTCGACCCAGCCGAGCAAATCGACCTGATAGCCGGCGCCCGACAGATCGAGCGCAAAGTCCTCGCTCGTCCCAGCGTACTGAACGACGCTAAACGGGTAGGAAGCGGATGGCGTTGTGTGCACCATGAGGGCACCGGCGGCGCCGAGACGCATGGCCTGCTCGAACTTGTACGACCAGCGCCCGTAGTAGGTGCGGGCTTCGCCGCCAAAGAGCTCCACGCCGGCCTCTGTGACCGGAGGGTCGTTGTTGAGGAAGAGGAGGACCTTGCCTCCCACGTCGACGCCCTTGAAATCGTCCCAGGCGTATTCGGGCGCCTGGACGCCATATCCCACGAACAGCAGCGGCGCCTCGTCGATGTCGACTGTGTCGCGTTGTGCAGACGACCAGAACGCAATGTTTTCGGTGTCGACCAACTCCAACGTGTTGCTCCGGGAGGCGATGCGCAACGATGCCGTAGCATCATCGCGCCGCATGCCGACCAGCCTCACCTCCTGTCGGAACAGGCCCTCAGCCGCCGACAGCCCGACGTCGCGGAATCGCTGCTCGATCCAGCGGGTAGCCTGCGCCTCGCCGGCCGTTCCGGTGCCGCGTCCTTCCATGTCGTCGGCAGAAAGCTCCCTGACGTCGTCGAGCACGGCGGCGGCGCTGATTCGCTCGTCAGGCGATGGCACCACAGGCGCGGTGCAGGCGATGGTGATGGCTAGAAACGAGACGCCGAGTGTTGCTCGCATGGCAGCTACCGGTTGTTGGGTGGAGTGAAAAGCACACACTATATCCGTGCCGCCCCGCACCTTCCGGCGAGTCGTGGTGCCGAGCGTTATCGGCGAGCGGGTGACGCCGACCGAGGCTCGTCTTTCCGGCCGACAGTCCCGCTAGGTGCCCGACTCGAGCTGCTCGCGGCAGCGGCGGATGTGCTCGCGCTGCTCGGCCGTGCTCGGAGCGCCCGCTGCTCCCTCACGCCAGGCGGCGCGCGCCTCCGCGTTACGCCCCAGCGCCAGCAAGGCCATGCCACGCCAGTAGCGGCCGCGTGCCTCGATCGGTCGATGCGGTCGGCCGACGTTGAGATTCCGCGGATAGGTGAGCGCCGCGTCGAAGTCTGACAAGGCAGCCTCCGCGCGGCCGGCGTCGAGGTGTTGGACACCGCGCTCGATATGAGCCTGATAAAAGATCTCGCGCGAGCCGCTATCACCCTCACGCTGGGTGAATCGGGTACCGGTGAGCAGCGCGATGGCATCGTCGAAACGCTCGACATCGACATATGCGCGGACGAGCGTGAGCGTGACGTCGGCACGGCGATCGCCTTGGGGTACGGATTCGAGAGCGGTCACCGCGGCCTCTGGGGCACCCTGTTCAATGCGCACCCGGCCGAGGTCGCGATACAACGTCTGATCCTGCGGGCGGATCGAGATCGCCTCGGCGAGCAAGGCGGCGGCTCCCGCCGCGTCGCCCCCGATTCGAAGGCGGTAGAGTGCCAGGTTGCGGCGTGCCGTACTCAGGTCGGCAGCCGACTCCACCGCCGCAGTCCATTCTTTTGAGGCCTCGTCGATGCGCCCCAGGCCAGCGAGCAGGTTGCCCAGGTAGAGACGCGCGCGCGCGTCGTCCGGGTTCCGCGCCAGCGCGTTGGCGAAAACGGCGATCTCCTCGGTACGAGAAGGGAAGACGTACTCGGTCGCCGCACTGGTAGCCTCGAGTAGCCAGCGCGCTGACTGCGCATCATCGCCGAGTTGGTCGAGGTAATAGGAAAGATAGTAGAGCGGCAGGGCACGTCGCTCGGCAGGCGGAACGGTTGCCACGAGCGCCGCCTCCACCAGATTCGCGGCGTCGCGGGTCAGGCCGAGGTCGGCGAGCGTGAGGCTGAGCTCGAGGAACGCGAATTCCGGCTCGCCGACCCACTCACGCGCGCGGTGCGCGAAATCGCGCAGGCTCTGGTCGGATCCGAGTGCCTGGATGACCCACGGGACCAATCGCGTTGTTCCCGCTTGAGTGCTTTGCTGCGCCAATGCCAGGGCGCTCCGGAGGTCGCCCGCCGCGTAGGTTGTCAGCAGGATGTGCTCGAACAGTCGCGTCCAGTCGGCACCGCCGGCGGACAGCCCGGCCGTGAAGGCTTGCGTGGCTCCGGTGTAGTCGCCGAGCCGGGCCCTGCAACGGCCCACGAGGCTGTACCCCAGAGCCGTGGTTCCTGTTCGCCGGACTGCCGCATAGCCGGCTGCAAGGGCTCCATCGACGTCGCCCTGGCGCAGCCTGGCGACGCCCAACAAGTACCAGGTGAGTCCATCGTCCGGGTCGCGCTCGAGGGCGTGAGACAGCTGAGCGATGGCGGCGTCGAAGCGACCGGCCTCGATCTCGAGCCCACCCAGGGCCCTCAAGGTGAGCGAATGTCCAGGGTCGAATCGTAGGGCATCGGCGTAGCGCTGACGGGCCGCGGCCTCGTCGCCTCGCTTGTCGAGCTCCAGTGCGGCACGATACGCGCTCTCAGCGGTCGGCTCTGGCATGCCGTGGGGTGCGGGGATCTCCCTTTGTGGCACCCGCAGCGGCGATGAGTATTCCAGCAGTGTGTTGCCGTTGGCGTCGTCGATCTGGATGCGCAAGCGAGCCTCCCCAAGACCAACGCCGGCGAGATCCGTTTGGACGACGAACGATTCGGTCCGGGCTGCCGAAAGATCGAGCTGGCGGCGCTCGACGCGTCCGCCGCGCGGTTCGACGACAATCTCCGCACCAGGAATCGAGCGCGTTGCGGCGATACACAGCTCCACCCCGTCGGGATGATTGAGGCGCTCGATCGCCAGATCGCGTGTAGCAAGCTCGAACCCTTGCCCCAGGCCATTGACCGGGTACCAGGTTTCCTGCCACGACACCTCCTGACCGGGGGCCAACAGACCGAAGTCAGCCTGGGTAGGCAACGGGCCGCTCTGGACCTCGATGTACGGGCCATCCGCGTCGGTGAGCACTGACTGAGCCACCGTGCCGACGTCTGACTGTCCCCAGGTCCAGGCCTTCTTGCCGGGCAGCTCATGGTGGTTGGCTACCTGGACGATGCCGAAGTCGCGGTCGACGTCGTAGGCGCCGAAGAAGTCGAAGCCCACCTCATACCCGAACACCGAGGTGGGCTCCGGATAGTTGCGTAGCCACCTGAGGTCGCGACCCGAGTGCATTGGCCAGCTGAAGAACTCGGTGCCCGAGTGGTCGGTACCGAGGCTCATGGGGATAACGAACCGCGTTCCGGGAGTGTTCGGAAACGCCGTGTTGTTCCAGAAGTAGTAGGGATGAAAACTGTCGGTAGGATTGAACAACCGAATCTGTTCGTCGAGGGCGCGTGTCCCGGGGTATAGCGTCAGCCGTACCTCCCACCCGGTGCGGAAGTTCTGCTCGATGTTGCCGATGAGCAGCGCCGCCGAGCCGTCCGGATTCTGTACCGCCACCACGTCGACGGGCGAGAAGCTGGTGACTGTGTGGCCCTGGGGCCCGCGGTTCCACTCGATACCACCCGAGACCCAAGCGCCGCGCAATGCGATATGCCCCGGCCGAATGACGTGATTGCGGTAGAACATCTCCTGGCCGGTGACCTTGTCGAAGACTGACTGGATGCGACCTCCTATCTCGGGCAAGCACATGACCCGCAAGTACTCGTTCTCGATGAATACGGCGCGGTAGGTGCGGTCCACTCGCTCGCTGCCGAATCGATCCTGCGCCGTGTACGGATAGATGATCGTCCCCTCGAGCTCATAGAAGTGCGGGTTCACGTCGTCGGCGCCGAGCGGGTAGGTGGGGATCTCGACTTGTGCGGTCCACGTGCGAACGGCTGGCCCGCCGCCGGTGGTGCCGGCCTGACCTGATGGTTCCCGCCCGGTCGCCGGCGCAGCAAGCGACGCCATCGCACACGCCGCGATCGCGATCGCCGCTTTCCGAGTCAGTAGGGTCATTCGAACACCATGGTGCGGAGGCCGAGTGCGGCGGTGAGCGCGGGACCTCCGGTGGCTAGCGAAGCGAGCTGGCTGGCAGGGAGCATCATGGGCACGCCGGCGGTTCGTTGCCGTAAGTTGGTGACGGTAGGATACCGTGCTCCTGTTGCTCCACCGGGCGCTTGTGCGCCTCGGAGGAGCAGGGTGTTGGGGACGCAACGATGAGGTTCGACATGCGCTGGCGTAGCTCGATGTCCTGGGTAGTGGTGCTGACCTATATGACGCTGCCAGCCTCCTCACAGACGAGTGGGCAGGTGGGAACAGCGACATCTGCGGCCCGCGCATACCGTTCCGCGCATGAGGCCGACATCCTGGCCGACTACGCCGAGTTGTTGAAGCTCCCCAACTTCGGGCGGGATCTCGCAGACAGCACGCGCGTGGCGAGGCACATAGCGGCTCAGTTGGAGCGGCGCGGCGTAGCGGCAGAGCTGCTCACGCTGCCCGACGTTCCGCCGCTCGTATACGGCGAGATCCTTGTGCCGGGCGCCACCCGAACCCTCGGAATCTATGTGCACTACGACGGGCAAGCGCCCGCCGGCCCGGACTGGGTACATGGTCCCTACGAGCCTGTGCTGTATACGGATCGCATGGACCGTGGCGGAGAGCCGCGCTCCATGCCCGCCGCCGGCGAGCCGGTGGATCCGAGCTGGCGCATCTACGCGCGCTCCGCTTCCGACGACAAGGCACCGATTCCGGCATTGCTCACCGCGCTGGACGCGTTGCGCGCCGCGCAGTTGCCGTTGACCTCCAACGTCAAGCTGTTGTTCGAAGGCGAGGAGGAGATCGGCTCAACGCATCTGCAGGAATATCTCGAAACCTATCGTGACCGCTTCGACGTCGATCTGTGGCTCTTCTGTGATGGGCCAGTGCATCAGAGCGGGCTTCCGCAGATCGTCTTCGGCGTGCGCGGGGTCACCGGGCTCGACCTGACGGTCTTCGGGCCGGCGCGGCCGCTGCATAGCGGCCACTACGGCAACTGGGCCCCGGTGCCGGGCCAAATGCTGGCCGAGCTGATCGCTAGCATGAAGGACGGTGATGGCAACGTGATCGTGGAGGGGTTCTACGACACCGTGGAACCCCTCGGCAGGGAGGAGCGCGAGGCGCTCCTCCGTCTGCCCGACGTTGATGCCGATTTACGGCGCGATCTGGGATTGGCGTGGACCGAGGGCGACGGTAGCCTCGGCGAGCGCCTACTGCTTCCGTCGCTTACCGTACGCGGGCTGCGCAGCGGTGACGTCGGTGCCGCCGCGCGCAACATCATCCCCGATCGAGCCGAGGCTGCCCTCGGCGTGCGCCTCGTGAAGGGCAACGACCCCGCCGACATGCTCGACCGGGTCGAGGCACACATCCGTGCTCAAGGTTTCCATATCGTGCGCCAAGAGCCGGACCTCGATACTCGACTGCGCTACCCGCGCCTGGTCATGATCGGGCGCGACACCGGATACTCGGCAGCCCGCACCGACATGGGCTTGCCGGCGATCGAGGAGATCATCGGTGCGGTTGGCGCCGCCACCGAGCAGGAGGTGTTGCTGGTGCCGACGCTCGGCGGCTCGCTGCCGCTGTACCTCTTCACCGACTTGCTGGCCACTCCGGCGGTGATCCTGCCGATCGCCAACGCCGACAACAACCAGCACGCCTCCAACGAGAACATCCGCATCGGCAACCTCTGGTACGGCGTCGACCTGTATGCGTCCTTGCTGACGATGCGCTGACGTTACCGTCGTCTGCTGGCTACTCGCCGATCCCCCACACGTGCCCGAGGGTGCGCACGATGAGCATGCCGTCCGAGATCGCCGGCGTTGCCCAGATCACCTCGTTCATCGCGTTGCTCGCCAGCATTTCGAACTCGCCCCCGACGCTCGCTACATGCACGGTGCCGTCCTCGGAAGAGAAGTACATTCGACCGTCTGCCGCCACCGGCGAGGCAACGTACGAGCTGCCCACGCCGGCGATGCGCGTGCGATAGAGCATCTCGCCGGTGAGCGCATCGTAGGCGGTCAGCCGGCCATTGTTGGCGTTGGTGTAGAAGATGCCGCGGTAGAGGATCGGAGAGGGTATGTAGGTTCCCCCGCGGTTCTTGCTCCAGGCGATGTCCTCGTTCGTGTCGGAGTTCGCGGGCAGTGATATGTCGCCGTTGCCACCGGGGCGGATCGCGTAGATCGGGCGTACAGGCGGATAGCCGACGGTAACGTACACCAGGCCGTCGCCAACGATCGGTGTGGCGACCACGACCTCCGAGTTGGGCCCGAGCGTCCAAAGCTCTTCCCCGGTCCGCGGGTCGTAACCACGAATCGTAGTGCCGTTGGTAATCAGCTCGTCGCGCGGTCGGCCGCGGTACAGCGCCGGCGAGCCCCAGGTCGAGATCTCGTCACGCTCCGTTTTCCACAACGGTTCGCCGGTGGCGATGTCGAACGCCGCGAGGTAGGACTGCTGCTGTACGTCGACCTGCACGATCACAGTGTCCTCGTACAACACCGGAGAGCTGGCGTGGCCCCACTGGTAGTCGGGATCGTAAAACCAGCCTGAGTCGAGCGCGCCGAGGTCACGCTCCCAAGCGCGGTGGCCTTCCATGGTGTAGGCGACGAGCTTGCCGACACTGCCAAACAGCACCACCACATGCTCGCCGTCGGTGACCGGCGTGCTGTTGGCCTGGCTCGCCTTGGGATGGCGCTTGATGCGTGGCAGTCCCTCGTAGGTGAGGTCTTCCCACAGGACACGGCCGGTGATCCTGTCGAGGCAATAGACCTTGAAGGCATGCTCCGACAGGTCGTCGACCGGCTTGACGTCGCCGTACAGGCCGGTGCGGACGATGTCATCTCCGGTGGTATTGACTGCCGTGGTCAGGAACACGCGGTCGTCCCACACGATCGGGCTGGAGTTGGCTATACCAGGCAGTGGTGTCTTCCAGCGTATGTTGGTGCCGGTGTCGACGTTCCAGGTCAGCGGGGGAGCTTGACCGTCGGCGACCCCGGATGCCCGGGGGCCACGAAACGATGCCCACTGGCCGAGCGAGCGTGGCGGCGGATCTCCTGTGCGGGCGGCGCCCGAAGCTGATGCTCTCGGTTGTCGATTCCCGCGCAACAGCTCTGCCTCCTCCGGATCCACAGGCTGCAGCCCCAGATCCTCATTGCCGTGTCGAAGCTGAGCGAACTCGATCACGCCGGCGCGTCCACCGAAGCTCAGGGTCGCGGTTCCATCGGCACTCTCGAACATGTCGGGCGCGACGGCGTCGACCACGGTCTCGCCGCCGTCGCCGGCATTGCTGCCGTCGATGGTGTGGATGGCAAGAGCGCTTCCGCGGACCACTATGTCCAACATGATGTCCTCGTCCTCATTGCGATACATCCCGACGTAGCTGGCGAGCCGCTCCGGCGTGACGTCGAAGCCGGTCGACAGCTCGGGATCGAACACCGCCGTGGCACGCAATGCGTCGACCGCGTTGGAACGGCCCAAGGATTCGGCCAGCGTCAAGAGGCGATCGCGCTCGGCACTTGCCAAGGGGCCGGTGTCGAGCGCCGCCGTCAGGAGATCGGCGTCGTCGTTCTGGATGGCGCTTGCGAGCGCCTCGACGGCGCCGCTCGACCCATGGCGAAGCAACAACACAGCGACCTCGGAGTGATCGTTCGAGAGCGCCCACACCAGCGGTGTGGCCCCGTAGAAGCTGTCGTCGCGATCGGCGTCGGCACCCCGCTCCAACAGCAAGCGCACCAGCGCGACATCACCTCGGTCGGCGGCAAAGAACAACGCCGTGGTCCCGTACTCGTTCGCTGCGTCGACCGGAACTCCGGCGTCGAGAAGTGCACGTACACGCTCGGCCGCCCCATCGCGCACTGCGGCGTGGAGCGCCTCGACGTCCTGGGGAGCAGCCCATCCCGGTACCAACGACAGCAACAACAGCATACGAGCCAGCATTCTGAATTCCTCTTGGATCCACGTTGCGCATTCGATGCTTGATCGTTTCGCAACGTTGCCGGGGGTTCAACCTCGACGGATCTGCTCCCATTCCTCCAGGCTGCGTGGCCAGTCTTTCTTGAGCAGCTGCGACAACACCCGATCAGCGTAGACTTGGCCGCCGGTCTGGCAGGTGGCGCAGTAGTTGGTCTCACGATGCGCTGCACTGGGTCGCCGCAGCGCCGGCAGGGTTCACGGTAGCGTCCATGAACCGCCATCTCGGGGCGGAACGCGGTTACCTTTCGTGGGAAGCCGTCGCCGGTTTGACTCCGTAACCGTGCGGTCCAGTCAGCCAGAACCGTCACCGTGCTGGTGTACAGGGTCTCTACTTCCCGGTCGGCAAGACGCGAGGTCCAGGTCAGCGGCGATAGACGGGCGTGATGCAAGATCTCGTCGGAGTAGGCGTTGCCGATTCCCGAGAACAGTCGCGGAGAGGTCAAGGCGCGTTTCAGCGTGTGGTTCTCGGAGCTCAGGCGGGCCGCGAAGTCGGCCAGGCTACACTCCAGGACCTCGATGCCTCCCGGGTCGTGCTCCGCCAACGCGTCGTGGCCGCGCACGACGTGCAGCGAGGCGCGCTTCTTGGCGCTCGCTTCGGTGAGCACCAGCGTGCCGCTCGAGAAATCGAAGCCGGCCAGGCCTATCTTGCCGGGAATGCGCGCGCCAGCATCGTGCCAGCGGAACCGGCCGGCGATCATGAGGTGGAATACGAGAAACAGGTCGTCTTGCAGGGCAATCACGATTCGCTTGCCGAGGCGCTCGACGCCGGACACCACCTTGCCGTAGCTTTCCATCAGCGGAGGGTCGAAGGTGCGCAACAAGAACGGGCTGGCGACGCGCGTGCCAAGCAGCGTCTCACCCGTGATTCTGTGCTGCAGGCACTCTGCGTAGACGGTTACATCGGGCAACTCGGGCATTGAGCCCATGTTCGCACGCCGGCCAGGCGGTCTGACCGCTCGGGGCCAATCGGTATGCTGCCAAGGAGATGCGGATGACGCGACGGTCATGAGTGCCCCGCTGACGGCCGTGGTGCTGACAGGCGGCGGGGCACGTGGTGCCTATCAGGCCGGGGTGCTCGCCGGCATCGCCGATCGGTCGCGTTGCGACGTCTGTTTTCCGATCGTGACCGGGGTCTCCGCGGGCGGTATCAACGCCGCAGCGCTCGCCGCCAGCCGCGCGAGCTTCGCCGGCGCCACCGAGGAGCTGCGGCAGGCGTGGCTGAAGCTCACTACCGACAGTGTGTTTCGCTCCAACTTCCGCACGCTCACGTGGAGCGCCTTTCGCTGGATCGCCAAGGTCGGGAGTGGCGGGGCGATTCCTGCCGATCTGCGGGGACTGCTCGACACCCGGCCGCTGCGCACCTACCTGGAAACGGCGATCGACTTCGACGGCATCGGCGACAACATCGCCGGCGGTCGGTTGCATGCCCTGGCGCTTTCCATGACCGAGTATGCGACCGGACGGACGGTGACCGCTGTGCAGGCGACCGAGCGGATGCGTGACTGGCAGCGCGCCAGACGCCTCTCGGAGCGTAGCCGAATCACTGTCGACCACGTGATGGCATCGGCGGCCCTACCGGTCGTCTTCCCGGCCATCCAGATCGGCGGCGACTACTACGGCGATGGCAGCATTCGGCAATCGGCGCCGCTGTCACCTGCCGTTCACCTTGGCGCCGATCGCATTCTGGCGATCTCCGTACGCTACTCGTTGGCTCCGAAGGAAACGGTGGAGCCGCAGTTCGTCGGCTACCCGCCGCCAGCGCAGATCCTGGGGATGATCCTCCATGGGGTGTTCATCGATGACCTGGAGGACGACGCAGAGCGCTTACTGCGCATCAATCGCACGCTGCAAGCGGTGCCGCAGGGCGCCGAGCTCCGAGATGACCTGCGGCCGATCGACATGTTGATGCTGCGGCCCTCGCGCGACCTGGGCAAGCTGTCAGCCGGCCTGGTCGACGAGTTACCGCGTCCGTTGCGCCTGTTGGCGCGCGGCCTCGGCGCATCGCGAACCACCACGCCAGACTTTCTCAGCTACCTGTTGTTCGAGCAGCCCTATATCGAGCGGCTGATGGATCTCGGCTTCGAGGATGTACGAGCGCAGTGGGACACCATCGAGCCGTTCCTCAGCGGCTAGTCGACGGGCACTCGACGCAGGTCGCCAAAGCGCTCGGAGTCGCTAAAGCTCGAAACGCTTGAGTCGCTCGACGATGTGGCTACAGGCACGCGCCGTCAGTGCCATGTAGGTCAGCGACGGGTTCTGACACGCCGAGCTGGTCATGGCCGCGCCATCGACGACGAACAGGTTCTCGACGTCATGACACTGGTTGTGTCCGTTGAGCACCGACGTCTGCGGGTTGCGACCCATACGGGCCGTGCCCATCTCGTGGATGCACAGGCCGGGCGGCGTGCCCACCGCGTTCATCACGATGTCCTTGACACCGGCTACTTCGAGCATTTCGGCAGCCTGCTCGGCGGCGTCGTGTTGCATCGTGATCTCGTTCTCGCGCCAGTGCATATGGATGCGCAGTACCGGAATGCCCCACGCATCGACCGCATCGGGGTCAATCTCGACGTAGTTGTCGTGGTAGGGAAGGCACTCGCCCCACGCTCCTATGTTCATGCGCCAGGGGCCGGGCCGGCTCATCGATCGCTTGAAGTCCGCTCCGAAGCCGGCCTCTGAGACGCCGCGATTCCAGCCGGGTCGGCTAGCGCTGCCCTGATATCCGTAGCCGCGGAGAAAGTCCGGGTGCTGATCGTCGACGTTCCGGAAACGCGCGATATACACGCCATTGGGTCGGTGTCCCGTGGTGTCGCGGTCGGGCCACCCGTCGAGGGTACCGGATGCCCCGACGCTCATCGTGTGGTCCATCAGGTAGCGGCCAAGGGCTCCGCTCGAGTTGGCGAGCCCATCAGGAAACGTCGAGTTGGCCGAGTTGAGCAAGATTCGAGTCGACTCGAGCGTTGCTGCAGCGAGGACTATCACGCGGCCCTTGAACTCGATGGACTCGCCGCTCTCGCGATCGATGATCAGTACGCCCGACGCCTTACCGTTGGCGTAGGTCACGTGACGCACGACGCTGTTGGGGCGAAGCGTCATGTTTCCGGTCGCCACTGCCGCGGGCAGCGTGGCGCTGAGGCTGCTGAAATACGAGTTGGTAATGCAGCCGCGGTGGCACGGGCCACAGTAGTGACAGGCCGCGCGACCGTTGTGATCTTCGGTGAGCACGGCGGTGCGACCGGGCGTCAGCACCCGTTTGCCACCCCAGGCTGCGCCGATGGCGCCGCGGGCATGTTCCTCGACGCAGTTGAGAGCCATCGCCGGCAGGAACCGGCTGTCGGGTAACTGCCGGAGTCCCTCCGATTGTCCGCTGATGCCGGCGAACCGTTCGACATGGTCGTACCAGGGTGCGAGATCTGCATAGCGCAGCGGCCAGTCGATTCCGAAGCCGTCACGCTCAGCGGCACCGAAGTCGACGTCCGACAGCCGATAGCTCTGACGCGCCCACATGATTGATTTGCCGCCCACCTGGCGACCACGGATCCAAACGAAGGGCTTGCCGTCGGCTTGGACATACGGGTTCTCGATATCGTCGACGAAGAACTTCTCGGCAGATTCGTCGCAGGCGTAACACTCCTTCTGGATCGCCTGGCGATCGGATTGTCGTCGACGGTCGCGCAGCCCGCGAAACGGTTGTTCGAAGGGCGGCACATGCTCGACATAATCGCGCTCCGGAACGATCATCGGGCCCGCCTCGAGTACCAGCGTGTTCAATCCCGCCTCGCAGAGCTCCTTGGCGGCCCAGCCACCCGTGATGCCGGTACCGACGACGATCGCATCGTAGACCTGACTCGTGCGTGCTTTCATCGCGACTCTTCCAGTACGCGGCACGGATCCCACTCACCGGGGAGGAAGTCGTATCGGAGCTCCTGGGTCATCCCCACTTCGGAGGTGTAGTAGCCGACCAGGGTCCAGCGCTTCATCTGATAGAAGAAATGACCGGGCGCCGTGCGCTCGGGTCGGTGCTCCTCGTCGTAGGCGTCGTAGGGGGCGGCGCGATCAGCCGCCAGCAACGCGGCAACCTCGGCGTCCAGGGCCGTCGCCAGCTCCACCTGTTGATCCTCGGAGCATTCGGCGAATGCGGCGCCGAGCTCCCGCCGGGCGCGTGCCTCGAGCATCTCCAGACCGGCCAAGAACGCGTTACGCTCGTCTTCGGGCATCCAGTCGGCGAGCAACGTGTCGATGAACTCGGTAACGCCGGCCGGCCGTGCTCCGGGCGTATCCGTTGCCGGGATGATGATCTCGGCGAGCGCCCCGATCGATCTCGCCTGGCTAGCGCTCAGAGCTCGCGGCGCAGGCCCTTTGCCGGACCCGGCCCGGCGTACTGCGTGGCCGGCCTCGACCAGCTTCTCGAGGGACCCTGCAGACGCTAACGGCGTGGCGGCGAGGGCCGCGAAGGCCTGCAATGCGTCGCGACGGTTCAATATTCCCTCCTTGCGAAACGCGGCGAATTGCGCACAATTGCGCCGCAAGGAGTATCACGATGCCTGCCGGCATTCCATCATGCAGGGTTGTGCGCGGTTGGCTGAATAGCCTCACCGGCGGTCGTAGCTCGATCATCGAGGTAGCCGTGACAACAGAACCAAGGTCGAAAGGGCCGGAGATCATTCGCTCGCGGCAGCAGTGGGACGTCTGCATCATCGGCTCCGGGGCCGGCGGTGGCATGGCGGCGAAGGTGCTCGCCGAGGCCGGCGCGCGGGTGGTGATGCTCGAGGCCGGACCCACGTGGAGCGTGGCGACGGACTCGGCGATGCTCGAGTGGCCCTACGAGTCGCCGCGGCGCGGTGCGCCGACGCCCGAGCGCCAATTCGGTGAGTTCCACGCCGGACTGGGTGGCTGGTCGCTCGACGGAGAGCCCTACACCGTCGCCGAGGGAGAGGAGTTCGACTGGTTCCGCGTCCGTCAGCTCGGCGGACGCACGAACCACTGGGGGCGCATTTCCCTGCGTTTTGGTCCGGACGATTTCCGGGTGCGCAGCATCGACGGTTTGGGCGACGACTGGCCGATCTCCTACGACGATCTCGCCCCCTATTACGACAAGGTCGATCGACTTGTCGGCCTTTTCGGTTCCATCGAGGGCCTGCCGAACGATCCTGACGGGATCTTCCAGCCACCTCCCGAGCCCCGTTGCTGGGAACAGCTCGTTCAGCGCGCCTGCGTCGGGCTCAACATCCCGTGCGTTGCGTCTCGGAAGTCGATCTTGACGCGGCCACTCAATGGCCGCCCGGCGTGCCACTACTGTGGCCAATGTCGTCGCGACTGCGCGACGGGCTCCAACTTCTCCACACCTTCGGTCTTGCTGCCTCCGGCGCTGGCCACCGGTCGGCTCCAGGTGATCACCGACGCAATGGCACGTGAGGTGACGGTCGACGGACAGGGACGGGCGAGCGGGGTCGCATATGTCGACAAGCGCACCGGGCGCGACGAGCAAGTCCGCGCCCGCATCGTGGTGCTTGCGGCGAGCGCCTGTGAGTCGGCGCGGCTGTTGCTGAACTCGAAGTCGGGTCTGTTTCCCAACGGTCTGGCTAACTCCAGTGGCGTCGTTGGCAAGTACCTTACCGACAGCACGGGCACTAGCGTACGGGGGTTCATTCCAGCGCTTGCGGGAGGTGTCCCGCACAACGAGGACGGTGCCGCGGGCTCGCACCTGTACATGCCCTGGTGGCTCGATAACCGTCGGCTCGACTTTCCGCGCGGCTATCACGTCGAGATGGGCGGTGGTCGCGCGCTGCCCAGGTACGGGTTCATGTCCGGCATTCACCGTTATCCGGGGGGTGGCGGCTACGGACGAGACCTGAAGAACATGTATCGCGAGTACTACGGCGCTACGATCGGTTTCGCGGGTCGCGGCGAGATGGTCACCAACGACGATTGCTACTGCGAGATCGACCCGGAGGCGGTCGATCGCTGGGGTATCCCGGTGTTGAAGTTTCACTTCCAGTGGAGCGAGCACGAGATCCGCCAAGTACGGCACATGCAGGAGACCTTCCGCGAGATCATCCACACTATGGGCGGCACGCCGTTGACGCCGATGCCGGATGCGTCGGAAGGCTACGGGATCGAGCCGGGAGGCCGCATCATCCACGAGCTCGGGGTTGTGCGCATGGGCGATGATCCGGGCACCTCGGCACTCAATGCGTTCTGCCAGGCACACGACGCGCCGAACGTGTTTGTCGCCGACGGCGGGCCATTCGTGTCGCAGGCCAACAAGAACCCCACGTGGACGATTCTCGCCCTCGCCATGCGCACTGGCGAGTACATTGCCGATGAGATGCAGCGAGGCAATCTCTGATGGGTCGACGGACGCCTGACCTGAGCCGCCGCGAGGCACTCGGCCTGCTCGCATCCGCGACGGCCAGCTTGGCATGGTCACCGGCCCAGGCCGTGCTGGCGAGCGAGCGCGCGGCGGCCGCCCTGCAGGAGGCCGCGCAGCGCGGGGACAGCTACGTGCCGCAGTTCTTCACGGCGCACGAGTACGCTACGGTGGAGCAGCTGGTCGACATCATCATTCCCGCTGATGAGCGCTCTGGAAGCGCCACAGAGGCGGGCGTGCCGGAGTTCATGGATTTCATGATGGCCGACCAGCCGGAGCGCCAGGTAGCAATGCGCGGCGGGCTCGCCTGGCTCGACCGCCAGGCGCATGATCGCTACGGGGAGCGCCTTGTCGCCTGCGGCGCGACGCAGCGGGAGCAACTGCTCGATGCCATCGCCTGGCCGGCCGGTGCGCCACACGAGCTGCGCCACGGCGTGGCCTTCTTCAACGCCTTCCGCGATCTTACGGCGACTGGGTTCTGGACCAGCAAGATGGGCATCGAGGACCTCGAGTACATGGGCAACGAGTACGTCTCGCGCTGGAGAGGCTGCCCGCCGGAACAACTTCGCAACCTCGGGCTGCTCGACTAGCCGCCACCGGCTACTTGTCCGCGAGCGGTAACCCCGCCGTCGCCAGCGCGACATGTGGCCGCGCAACAGTCGAACGCCGATGCCACGGCGCTCCAGGAACGCGCGCGCCAGCCAGGCTCGTGGACCCAGATCGCAATAGGCGACGATCTCGGTGGAGCCTCGCAACGACGCAGCGGTTGATGCCAGGAGTGCCTTCCAGAGCGGGGTGCGCCGGGCTCCGGGCAGGTGCCCCCGACGATATTCCCAGGCGGAGCGCACGTCGAGAATGATCGTCTCCTTTGGTCCGCCAAGGCGCTCGATCAACTCCGCCGGACCGATGTCGCTCGGTGGGTTGCGCACGACAATGCGCTCCCGGCTGACGTGGTAACTTGCCCCCAACCCTGGCCGTTGCCTGGCGGGAGTGTGGTCAGGGGGCCACTATACCCGCAACTTCCGCCGCCGGCGGTACTTGGAGCAGCGAGCTGGTGGAGATTCTCGACGACATCCTGGGAGCGCTCGGTGACACGCCGTTGGTGCGCCTGCGGCGCTTCTGGCCGCAAGGTGCGGAGCTCGTCGCCAAGATCGAATCGTTCAACCCGGGATCGAGCGTCAAGGACCGTATCGGGCCGCCGCTGATCGCCGCCGGGGAAGAATCCGGGCAGCTACAGCCGGGCGGCACGATCGTCGAGCCGACCTCCGGCAATACCGGCCTGGGCCTGGCCATGGCCGCCATCCTCAAGGGCTACCGGATGGTCTGTACCGCGGCCGACAAGATTCCCAAGGAGAAGGTGGCGCTGCTGCAGGCTTTCGGTGTGGAGGTGATCCTCTGTCCTACCGAGGTGGACGCCGACGATCCGCGTTCCTACTACAAGGTCGCCGAGCGGCTGCGCGACGAAGAGGGCGCCTATCTGCCCTACCAGTACTACAACCAGGCGAATCCACAGGCTCACTACCTCACGACCGGCCCGGAGATCTGGCGACAGACCGAGGGGCGCATCACCCACTGGGTCACCGGGATGGGAACCGGCGGCACGATCAGCGGCACGGCCAAGTATCTGAAGGAGCAGAACGCCGATGTCCGAGTCGTGGGTGTGGACACCGTGGGTTCGATCTACGCCTACTACAAAGACCACGGTGAGATGCCGCCGGAGGAGCAGATCCACCAGTATCTGATCGACGGTATCGGCGAGGACTTCATGCCCGAGACCGTGTGGTGGGATTACATCGACGAGGTGATCACGGTGGACGATCCGGACGCCTATCGTGCTGTCCTCGAGTTGGCCCGTACCGAGGCGATCTTTACCGGTTCGTCAGGCGGGGCGGCGGTCGTCGGGGCACGGCGCGTAGCGCGCGGCGCCGCCGATGACGCACTGGTGGTGACCTTGCTGCCTGACTCCGGTGAGCGTTACCTGTCGAAGCTCAACGAGTCTTGGATGGGCGAGCACGGCCTGCTCGACTGAGCCGAGCTGTCCTCGCACAGCGAGTAGCGTCGCGCAGCGAGTAGTGTCCAGACGCCGGACGCTCTAGAATCGCGCCGCTACACGTCCACCACATCCACCACGGCCTGCGAGGGAAGGTGCTCATGCCGAGCGACTTCAGTGGGAGCCTGGCGGCGACGTTGGTCGCCGGAGGCGTGCCCGCAGCGGTGGTCTACGTCGCGCTTCTTGCTCTGCGCCGCCGCTACCCGGCCATGCGAGCGCTCGGACTGCCCGTCTCGCTAGTGGCGTTTGCTCTCGGCGTTGCGATTGCCAACGTGGCGGGAGTCGGCGACATGGATCGCGGCGGCGGCGTGTTGGCAGCGATCATCTGGTTCTTCCTCATCGTGATGGTGATCCGCGGTGTTACCTACCTCGGCTACGAGGTCCTGCTGAGGCGCCAATGGGACATCGAGGTGCCGCCGCTGTTGCCGCGGGTCACGCGCTTCTTTATCTACGCCGTTTCCGGAGCGGCCATCGTGACGGTGGCGTTTCCGGATACGAATGTCGGGCCGCTGCTCGCCACCAGCGCCGTTACCTCCTTGGTCCTGGGTCTGGCGCTGCAGCCGATCCTGACAAACTTCTTTGCCGGGGTCGTGATCGCGCTCGAGCGGCCGTTCCGTATCAACGATTGGATTCAGGTGGGGGAGCACGAGGGACGGGTAACGCAGATCACCTGGCGCACCACGTCGATCCGTACGCGCCAGAACGACACGGTGATCTTCCCCAACGCCAACATGGCGAGGGAGACCCTCACCAACTATCTGTATCCACATCCGCTACACATGTCTCGGATCTATGTCGGGGCGCATTTCCTCACCCCGCCCCACAAGGTCAAGGCGGCGATGCTCGCGGCCGCCGGTCAGGTAGACGGTGTGCTGGCGCGACCGAGCGCCGAGGTCTACGTGAACAACTTCGACGAGAGCTCGATCACCTATGAGCTGCGCTCCTGGGTGGACGACATGGGCCCGCTGCGGCGGATCGAGAGCGCTCTGCGCACCCAAATCTGGGAACAGTTCCGTCGCAACGACATCGTCATTCCGTTCCCGATCCGCACCCTCGAGATCTCGCCGCCCGATCGCTCGACTCGCGACCCAGGCTCTCCGCCGCCGGCTCGACTTGTCGTTAGTGAGGGAACCGGTCGCGAGGACTCACTCGAGCTCGGTGCCGGCGACCTCGTGGTGGGGCGCGATCCCGAATGTGACCTCGTCCTCTCCGACCCGGCTGCCAGCAAGCGACATTTGTCCATCCTGTAGGAAGATGATGAATTCCGCGTTCGAGACCTCGGCAGCACTCACGGGACGCGGCTCAACGATGAGCCCGTGGATAGCGATAGCGTCGTCTTGAATGACTTCGACAAGCTGCGGGTCGGTGCTGTGACCCTGGTGATCGAGATCGATGACTGAGATACCCGAGAGGATCGGTGGCTACAAGGTCGAGGCGAGGCTCGACGAAGGCGGGCAGAGCGAGGTCTATAAGGCGGCTGGCGATGGCGGAGGCGCCGTTGCCATCCTGCTGTAACCGGCCGGCGAGCCGGAAGCCGTGCGCGCTCGACGTCTCGAGATCCTGACGGCTACCAGAGATCTCGACCACGAGAACGTCGTCGACGTGCTCGATTGCGGTGAGCACGAGGACCGCGCCTACGCCGCGATGGAGTTCGTGAAGGGCTCGTCGCTTCGCAAGGTACTGGCGCACCGGCGCCTCGACACGCACGACGTGATCGACGTGCTGCGTGGCACCGCCAGAGCCCTTGGACATGCGCACGGCAAGGGCTTGCCTTGTGAAGGCGTCGATCCGGATCGCATCCTCGTCCACGGCGAAGGTCACGCTGTGAAGGTCATCGACGTCGGCATGCCGATGGCGCCGGCGGGAATGGATGCAGGCTCCACCGCAACGCTGCACTCGCTCGGAGCGGTGCGCTACCTGGCGCCCGAGCGCATGGCTACCCCTGACGCTGCGCCGGATCAACAATCGATCGTGTACTCGTTGGGTGTCGTTGGCTACGAGCTGCTCACCGGAACTCTGCCGGTTGGCGGGTTTCGTATTCCGAGTCAGGTACGCGGCGAAGTGCCGCCCGAGATCGACCCGTTGATTCTGCGTTGTCTCGCAGAGAACCCGCGCGAGCGCTTCGCTGACCCACGCGCTTTGGTTGCAGCGCTGGATGACCTCGAGCTGCGGGTGCCCGCTCTGCAGGGAAGGATCGGCGAAGGAGCCGCCGCGCGCGTGCAAGCTACGGCGCGGAACCGGACGACTCTCATTGTCGGCGGTATCGTCGTGGTGCTGGCGATCCTGCTGTTGGCTCTGCGTGGTTGCTGACGCTAGCGCTGGAACCCGCGGGACAAGACCGAGACTCAACCAGCGGCGGGGTTTCGACGGCCTACGATCACGTCCTCGCTGGGCTCGCCGAGATCAGCGGCGCTCCGCTGCCGCCAGTCACGCAACCTCTCCGGGAGCCTCTGAACGTCGTCGACGATCATGTAGCTGCACGGGACGAGGGCGAGGATGACAAAGGTGGCAAAGAGCACGCCGAACGCCAGCGATACGGCCATCGGAATCAAGAACTGCGCCTGCAAGCTCTTCTCCAGGATCATCGGTAGCAGCCCGGCGAAGGTCGTCAGCGAGGTCAACAGGATCGGCCTGAACCTTGCTCGGCCGGCTTCCAGCACCGCGCCCCGCACATCGTCGGCGGTTTCGAGTAGACGATTGATGTAGTCCACCAGGACCAGGCTGTCGTTGACCACGACACCGGCGAGAGCAACGACACCGAACATCGACAGGATGGTCAGGTCGAGCCCCACGATGATGTGGCCCCAAACCGCGCCCACGAGCCCGAAGGGGATCGCGGCCATGATGATCAGCGGTTGCACATAGGAGCGCAGCGGGATGGCCAGCAGTCCGAAGATGGCGATCAGCGCCAGTGCGAAGCCCCGCACCAAGCCTCCCGTGGTGTCACGCTGCTCCGCGGCTTGCCCTTCGAACGAGAACCGGACGTCAGGAATGGCAGCGGCGATCTGCGGCAGCACCGTACTCGCCAGGTCGGTGTTGATACTTCCGGGCGTAGCGACGGCACGGTTGACCGACGCGGTAACGCTCACTGCGCGACTTCGATCCACCCGTTCGATGGTCGAGTACCCGCGACCCTGCTCGACCGTTGCCACCTGACCGAATGGCACCTCTGCGCCACCCGGTGTGCGGATCCGCATCGCCTCGAGATTGCCGATCGAGCGACGCTGTTGCTGCGGATACCGCACCATTACGCGAACGTCATCGCGGCCGCGCTGGATGCGCTGCGCTTCTTCGCCGTAGAACGCCTGGCGCACCTGCCGACCGAGGTCAGACAGCGTCAATCCGAGGATCTCGGCCTGCGGCTTGATGTCGAGCTTCAGCTCGCGCTTGCCTTCCACGAAGGTATCGCTGATCTCGTAAACGCCGTCGTAGTCGCCGAGACGATCCTTGAGCATGTCCGCCGCAGCGGTGAGGGCGTCGAGATCGAGGCCGGTGAACTGGATGTTGATGTCGTCTCCGACTGTGAACAACGACGCGGTGACGTTGACCCTGACGGCGTCCGGAATGGTCCCGGTGAGGTCGCGCCATCGGTTGGCGACCCACTCACTGGACACCGTTTCGCGGCTTTCGGCGGGGGTGAGCTCGATGGTTACCTCAGCGAGGTGGGCCGTCGAGCCGCTGATCTCGACATTGCCGAACCCCGAGCGTTGGGCCGCCTGCATCGGCTGGGCACCGATCGCCGCGAACGTGTGCACGAAGGCGTCGTTGCCGAAGTCGTCGATGATCTCCTGCCGCAAGCGCTCGGAGCTTTCCTCGATATGTCGGACGGTCGAGGACGTGACCTCTACCGGTGTGCCCTGCGGCATCGTCAGCGACATGATGACGAAGTCGGCCTCGATGTCGGGCATGAAGATGAAGCGCACGAAGCCGGCGCTAACTAGACCCAGCGTGACGAGCAGCGTCGCTACGCCGATCGCAACAGTGAGATAGCGCCAACGCAACCCCACCTGAAGAGCCGGCTCGTAGACATTCTCGATGAGCCAGTGCAATCCCCCCGAGATCTTGCGCTGCAAGCGAAACCAGAGGCCGCGCTCCTTTGCCGGGCGGCGCCGTCGGTGCGACAGATGCGCCGGCAAGATGAACAGCGACTCGACCAACGAGAACGTCAGGCACGAGATCACGATGAGCGGCGCAGTCACCATGATCTTGCCGATCACACCGGGCACCGCGAGCAGCGGTGCGAACGCAGCCATGCTGGTGAGAATCGCGAAAACCACCGGTTTGGAAACCTCGCGCGTGCCCTCGATCGCCGCGCGAAGGGGATCGTCGTGCCGTTGCTGATGCGTGTAGATGTTCTCGCCCACCACGATGGCGTCATCAACGACCATTCCGAGCACGAGGATGAAAGCGAACAACGACATCAGGTTCACCGACACGTCCAACCCCGGCATCAGCCAGATCGCCCCCAGGAAGCTGACCGGTATGCCCAGGCTCACCCAGAACGCCAGTCGCAGTCGCAGGAACAGAGCCAGCGACAGGAAGACGAGCGCGAACCCGACGCGGCCATTCCGGAGCAGCATATCGAGACGATCTCGCAGCACCCGCGACTGGTCCTGCCAGGTGGTCAGCGCAATGCCCGCTGGCATCCGGTCGCGTGCTCCCTCGACGTAGCCGTTGACCGCGCCCGCCACGTCGAGAGCCCGTTGGCGACCGGTACGGTAGACCTTCACCAGCATCGCCGGCTTGCCGTCGAAGCGTGAGATCTGGTCGGTGTCGGCGAATCCGTCAACCACCCTGGCGATATCGCCCAGCTGAAGGTGTGTGCCATCCGGCCTCGTCAACAGCACCAGCCTGTCGAACTCATCCCCCGTATAGGCCTGGCCCATGGTGCGCAGCAGAATCTCGCCACCGTCGGTCTTGACCGACCCTCCGGGCAGATCCATCGACGATCGTCGCACCGCGTTGGCTACGAAATCGAAGGTGATGCCGTGGCGGCGCAGCGCGTCCTCAGAGATCTCGATCGTTACCTCGTAGGGGCGCGCGTTGGCGACCTCTACCTGCGTGATCTCGGGCAATGCCGCGATCTCGTCGCGCACGCGCTCGGCGAGGTGCTTGAGCGAGAGCTCATCGGTGTCGCCGAAGATCGCCACATCGACCACCTGCCGACGGTTGGTGAGCTCGCGGATGATCGGCTTCTCGGTCTCCTGCGGGAAGGTCTCGATAGCATCGACGTTGGTCTTGATGTCGTCGAGAACCTTGCGCGCATCGGCGTCGATTTCGAGCTCGATCATCACGGTGCCGTTGCCCTCCGCGGCCGTGGAGGTCACTTTCTTGATGCCGTCGATGCCCTGGACTGCCTCCTCGATCCTTACGTTGACCCCCTGCTCGACCTCTTCGGGGGCGGCGCCCAGATAGGGCACGGTTACCTGGATAAGGTCGAGGGCGAACTCCGGGAAGACCTCCTGCGGCACCCTGCTGACCGTCATCACACCGGCGCCGAGAACGAACGCCATGAGCAGGTTCGCAGCGACGCGGTTGCGGGCGAACCAGGCGATCGCGCCGCTCACTGGCCCGTCTGCCCGGGGCGCGACCCCTCGGCGGCCGCTGCCTCGACGCGTACCACCATGCCGTTGGTCACGGCGTCCAGCGCCGACAGCACGACCCGCTCGCCATCGCGCAACCCGGAGGCCACCACGAGGGTGTCCCGTGTCGCTCGCAGGATCTCGATCTGGCGGAATCGCAAGCGATGCTGCGCATCGACGACGAGCACCCGGCCGTCAACACGCACCGCGGAGCGCGGTAGCAGGACGACACCGTTGGCGGTCGCGCCTTCGATCTCGGCACGAACATACATGCCGACGGCGAGCGGCGGCCGCTGGGGATCCGTGCCGCGGCCGTAGGGATTCCTTACCTGGGCGACCGCGTGGACCATGCGGCTCGCGGGGTCGATCTCGCCCTCCGTCCGCACCAGGCGGCCCTGCCACTCGTGGGTCCGGCCGGCGAAATCCGCCCGTATGGTCACCCGGGGACCGAGGCGCTGCGACTCGCCCCGGTAGACCAACGGAAGCTCCGCGAGGAAGGCCAGCTCGTCGTCAGGCAGGGGCAATCGAATCTCGGCAAAGTCGATCGCGTAGATCGACCCGACCGCGGCCCCGGCAGTAACAAACTGGCCGACGTCGACGGTCTTCTCACGCACCCGCCCAGCGAACGGAGCGCGGAGCTCGGTGCGCTCGAGATTGCGCTCCGCCTGCACCAGGTTGGCCTCGGCGGCCGCTAGCGCGGCGCGGGCGTTCTCCAGCTGCGGCACATGGGCGGTCAGCGCCGGCGGCTCTCCCTCGCCCAGGTCCCTCCATTCGCGCACGGCGATCTCGGCCTCCGCTTGTGCCTGCGCCTGACGCAGCCTGGATGCCGCGACCTCGGCGCGAGCACGAATTCGGGCCTGCTCGTAGTCGTGGGCATCGATACGCAGCAGCGGCGAGTCGGCCTCGAAGAAGCCGCCGGACACGAAGTCCGGGGCGACCCACACCACCTGCCCGGAAACCTCGGGCACGACCCGGCTCTCGGTGCGCGGGCGTACGGTGCCCTGGCTCTCCACCACCATGCGGTGCTCCTGCGACGCAACCGTATGGACGCGGACAAGGGGCGGCAGCGGCGCCGAGGCTCGTTGCTCGGGTTGAGCGCGCATTCCTGCCAGGCTGGCCGCCGTCGCACCGGCGATCGCGAGCACGAGGATGGGCAGGGTGATCTTCAATCCGATGACGATCCGGCGGCTCATCGCTGATTCTCCGAGGGGAGCTCGGGCGGAGTGGATGTGGTCGAGGCGCGGGAGCGCTCGACGTGGAATCCGCCGCCCAGCGCCAGGTATAGATCAACGCGGTTGTCGAGACGTTGGCGGTGCCCGGAGAGCACCGCGCTCTCGGCATCGAAGGTCCGACGCTGTGCCTCGAGCACTGTTACGTAGCCCTCCAATCCGTTTCGATAGCGCTCGCCAGCGAGCCGCTCGGCGGAGCCCGATTGCTCCGACGCCGCCGCCAGTTGGCGCACCTGATCGGCAAGTAGTGTCTCTGCCGCCAATGCGGATTCGACTTCTGCATAGGCACGCAGTGCGGTGCCCACGTAGGTCGCGGTCGCCTCGTCGATGCCGGCCTGTGCGAGGTCGACTCCGGCGCGCAGCCTACCGCCCTGGAGCAGGGGGGCCACGAGGTTGCCGATGAGGCTCCACACCGAGAAATCTCCCTTCACGAGGTCACCCAACTGGTTGCTCGACGTGCCGCCGGAGGTAGTGAGGCTGAGTCGTGGATAGAGCGCGGCGCGCGCTCCGCGGAGGCGCTGGTCCGCTGCGACGAGACGCCGCTCGGCGGCGGCGAGGTCGGGCCGGCGCGCCACCAGATCCGCTGGCAGCCCGGATGGCACGGGGGCGGGAGTGCCGATGAGCGTTGCCGGGAACTCGTACTCGCCGCCAGGATAGACGCCAAGCAGTACCTGTAGCTGGCGGCCGGCGGCGTCGACCTGCTGACGCCGGGCCAGTAGCGTTGCGCCAGCCGCTGACGCCTGTGCCATCGCCAACCGCAGATCAAGTGCCGGGCGGACGCCGCGCTCGAACCGCGCGCGAACCTGCTCCGACGAGCGCGTGAAGCTGGCAACCGTGCGCTCCGCGAGAGCGACCTGCTGCTGGGCCTCGGCCACCGCGAACCACGCCTTGGTTGTCTGGGCGGCGATCGAGAGCAGTGCCCCGGCATACTCCGCCTCACTCGCCTGGTAGTTGGCCAGGCCCTCGCGAGCCTGGGCGCCGAGACGGCCCCAGAGGTCGGCTTCCCAGGAGAGCTCGAGCGACACGCCGTAATTCGTCGATGTGGTGCTGAGCACGCGGTCGTTGTTGCCGGGAATGGGGAATCCGACGAAGTTCTGTTTGCGGCGGGTGCCCAGGGCACTGGCTCCGAGCTGTGGGCCTAGATCAGCGCCAGCGATTCGTGCGCTGGCCTCCGCTCCCGCCACGCGCGCCGCGGCTGCCAGAAGATCGGTGTTGTACTGCAGCGCTTGGTCCACCGCGGCAGCCAAGCCATGCTCGCCGAAGTCGTTCCACCAATTGGCACGGACACCGGTGGATTCAGCGGCGGCTGGCTGGCCGAACTCCGCCGGCACGGCAATGTCGGTGGTGGGCTGCGTCGTGGGGGGAGCGGAAACGCAGCTGATGCCGGGCACCAGCAAGGCCGCGGCAAGGGCGACTCGAATCACCGGGAAGACTCCGTCGCGTTGGCGCTGCCGATGAGCTCGTGGAGTACGTCGGAGTCCGCAGGAGCCCGCATTCCTGCGGCGGCGAAGGCGACGAGTGAGTGGAGCACCTCATCGGTCTGAGGCCCTGCGGTCGAGCATAGACTGGGAATCTGCTGGCACCAGCAAAACGTGTGTGCCAGGGAACCGATGCAGTAGTGCATACGGCGCGTGATCTCGTATGGGCTGATGGTCGGCAGGGCAGCGGCGAGGGCGTCGTGGAAGCGCTCCCGCACCGTCTCGAACTGTCGCAAGAAGAGTTCGTGGATCGAGTGAGTGGGGTCGGCATAGACGCGGCTGACCACGCGCATGTAGCGTTCGCCCGCGTCGCCGGCCTCGTGGCGCATGTGGAACGGTGGCTCCAGCCAAGCCCAGAGAATCTTCTCGAGCGGCACCTGACGATCGTCGGCCTCGGCCTGGAACTCAGAGAGGATCTCCAATCGGCGGTCGTTCATGGGTCCGAACCGACGCTCGAAGACTGCGGCCAGTAGCGAGTCCTTGCTGCCGAAGTGATAGTTGACCGACGCCAGGTTGGCGTTGGCCAGGGCCGTGACGTCGCGCAGCGATGTCGCGGTGATGCCCTTGTCACCAAACAGTTGCTCGGCGGCATCGAGCAGGCGGTCCTTCGTGGTCGGTGCGGCGGTGCTCATCGCGTGCGTGGGTGCGCCGGCTATCCTGCAGGGGGTCGCTCGGCGGCGTCTCCGTTGGTGAATCTGCCATCGGAAGTCAAACGTTCGTATGAATCATACGTATGACACGATCTGCTGGCAAGTTGCCCCTTCGTGCGATCGGCCAGAGCGACGCGGAGGCCGATGCCGCTGTGAACGGTGTGCTGCTCAGCGGATGGGAGCTTGCGGGGCGGCGGGTCGACGCGGGTGGTAGGCAAAGCCAAACGAAACGCTGGCCCTCGAAGCTGCGTCTAACTAGGGAGGGTCGCGCGCGGTTCGCGCTTTCCGACCTAGCCAGCCGGCGAACCGCAGTTCTTCACAGGAGGATCCGATGCTCGCTCGTCTTGCGCGACTCTTCGGCCGGGGGCGATCCGCGCAGGCGGACTTTACCGTATCTTCCGGCGGGCCAGCCGGCGACGCCGACGGCGGCGCCTTGATTCGACTCCGCGGAGTCGACCGAGCATTCGGTCGGGGGGTATCGCGCAACATCGCCCTGCAAGGGGTCGATTTGGAGATTGAGCGCGGCGAATTCATCGGTGTAGACGGACCCTCCGGGAGCGGCAAGACGACGCTGCTGTCAATTCTCGGCCTCCTGGACACGCCCACAGCGGGTAGCTACTTGCTGAATGGGCGTGCCGTAGAGGAAATGCCGGCCTCCCAGCGGGCGCGTACGCGCAATCGAGAGATCGGCTTCATCTTCCAGAGCTTTAACTTGATCGGCGACATGACGGCGTTCGAGAACGTCGACCTGCCCTTGAGCTACCTCGGATTGCCCGGTGGTGAGCGGCGGGACCGTGTAACGGAGGCCTTGGAGCGCGTCGGTATGGCGGCGAAGGCCGGTTCCTATCCGAGTCAGCTCTCAGGCGGCCATCAACAGCGGGTCGCCGTCGCGCGCGCGGTGGTTGGGGGGCCGCAGATCTTGCTCGCCGACGAGCCCACCGGCAATCTCAATTCGGACCAGGCCAGTGTGGTGATCCAGATGCTCGCCGAGCTGCACGAGGCCGGGTCGACGATCTGCCTTGTGACGCACGATCCGCGGTGGCGGGAAGTTACCCGTCGGACCGTTCACCTCTTCGACGGACGGGTCGTCGAGCCGGCGGCGGGGGCGGCAGAACCTGTCTCCTAGCCGGTCGCATCGGAGCGCCTTGCTACGATCTGGTCTGCGGAGCCTGGATGAGGCTGCCATCACGTAGGATCAAATCCGGCTCGAAGACGTCGTTCCTCCAGTTCTGCGGCGGCTTGGGGCCGCGGGCGCCATCGGAACCGAGTGACGCGAGGACGAAGTGCTTGCCGTCGGTGTGGTAGACCCAAGCCGTGCCCCATGGGTCGGTGCACATCACCGTAACGGTTCCGCCTCAGGAGGTATGGAGTGGGCCGCGCGCCACCCTCGACGGGCCGACGAGAGCCGACGAGATCGGCGCTGGCGATGCCACAGCGGCTGCTCAGAGCGCGGCACCCGGCGGCGAATTGCAGACGGTCTCCCCGCGCGCCGAGGCCGCGCCACGGCTTGTTGCTGCCCCATTTAGGCCAATGCGCGGCATGAAGATGGCCGACTGTCCTTCGGGCGGTGAGCGACGACGCTGACACGGTACATCGAGGCGGTCTCGGCAGCGGGCGGAATTGCGATATGGGCTCGATGCCACGTAAGGTGCCTCCATGAAGCCGTACCGCATACGGGCGTGGTTGGCGGCGGCAGTTATCCTCGTGGCGACGACCGGGACGATCTCGACGTCGGCTACGGGTAGCGCCGCCACGCAACAGGCTAGGCCGCTAGACGCAGACGCCGCCGCGGCGTCGGCAACCGGGCTGCGATGCGATTTCGTCGAAACCACCATCGCCACCTCGGCGGAGCTGCACTGTATGGAGCTCTTTCCGACGTTGCGAGCCGGCGATGCTCGTGGCCTGGTCGAGCTGGGGCGGGTGCTCTCACCGTTCGGTATCGCGGTAACCGCCGAGGGTCGGCAACGCTACCACCTCACACTTCTGGCAGAAGGGCTCCCGGATCCCGCCGAGCTCGGCGCGGTGGCCTATATCGCCTGGGTCACGACGCCGATGTTGGATCCGGTGACCCGACTAGGCGAGGTACGCAACGGGCTGACCGATCTCGGTGAAGTCACGCACAATAAGTTCTCGATCTGGGTCAGTGCGGAATCGTCGGCCGATGCCGCGACCCGCAGTGGACGACTGGTTCTGCGCGGCAGATCGCCGAGCTCGCGCATGGGCCCCGAAGACCTGATCACCCAGGCGCCACTGGCGTTGGCAATGGCGGAAGGAGCTGCCGACCACGCTGCTGGCGGCGAGCACCCGGATGCAATGCGTATGGAGTCGGTGGTGCCGCCGATGCACCCTGTGGTTCCGATGGTGCCGGGCGTAGCGGGATTGCGCCCTGAGGTGGCGCCGTGGCTCCCTCCGGTAGCCGATCCTCGAGCGGTGCCGCTGGCCACGCCCACCCAGATCGTTCGTCTTGGTGATGGTGGCACCCTCGATCTCGAGGCTGGCCTCGTTCGCCGACAGCTGGGCAGCCGAACCTATTTCATGTACGGCTTCAATGGTCAATCGCCCGGCCCGTTGATCCACGTTCCGGAGAAGGCGACGATTTTCGTCAATTTCGAGAATCGGACCGCGTTGCCGACGGCAATCCATTGGCACGGCGTGCGGCTCGACAACCGGTTCGACGGTGTACCGGGGGTGACCCAGGATGCTGTTCTTCCCGGCGAGGGCTTTCGCTATCAAGTGTACTTTCGCGATGCCGGAATCTACTGGTACCACCCGCATCACCGCGAGGACATCGCCCAGGATCTGGGGCTCTACGGAAACATGCTTGTCGACCCGCCGGCGAGCGACGCATATGGGCCGGTGAACACCGAACAGGTGCTCATGCTCGACGATCTTCTTCTCGGTGAGCAGGGGTTCGTCCCCTATGGCACCGAGTCGGCCAACTTCATGCTCATGGGCCGATTCGGCAACCTGCTGCTGGTCAACGGCGAGCCACGCTACGAGCTCGAAGCAAGACGTGGCGAAGTAGTGCGCTTCTTTTTTACCAATGTGGCCAACACGCGGACGTTCAACCTGAGCTTCCGCCCGGAAGGCGGAAGCACCACGCTGCCGATGAAGGTAATCGCCACCGATGTGTCGCGATTCGAGCGCCAGGTGTGGGCCGACTCCTTGGTTATCGCGCCGGCCGAGCGCTACGTTGTCGAAGTGCGCTTCGCGGAAAGCGGTCTCGTGCGCGTGGTCAATACCGTTCAGGGGATCAACCACCGCGCCGGAGCATTCTTCACGGAGTCCAAGGAGGTCGGATTCGTTCGGGTGGGTGACGATCCGGTCGACGTCGACCTCGCCTCGAGCCACGCTACGCTGCGCGCCCATGCCGAGGTTGCAGCGGAAATCGGTGCCTACCGCGACCATTTCGAGCGTCCGCCGGATCGCCAGCTTGTCTTGCGGCTCGAGGCGGGAGAGCTGCCCCTTGTCGTCGATCAACTGATGGCCCTGGACCGCGTGTATTTCAACCCTGCGGAGTGGGCCGGAACCATGCCGATGATGAACTGGGTGAGCACCGGCGAGCAGATCGAGTGGCAGTTGATCGACCCCGTGACCGGCAACCACAATACCGACATCGACGACTGGAAGTTTCGGGTCGGCGATGTGGTCAAGATTCGCATCACCAACGACCGGGGGTCGTTCCACGCCATGCAGCATCCGATGCACTTTCACGGGCAGCGTTTCCTTGTCTTGCAGCAGGACGGGGTGGCCAATGACAACCTGGCGTGGAAAGACACCGTGCTGCTACCGGTGGCCTCCACTACCGATCTGCTATTGGAGCTGTCCAATCCGGGACGATGGATGGTTCACTGCCATATCGCCGAGCACCTCGAATCGGGCATGAAGATGGTTTTCACGGTCGAGGACGACGCCCCGGTGAGCTCGGCCCCGCAGGCCCCACACGATCGCCACTGAGCCAATACGGTAGGAGCCATGAAGAAATTACTCGTCGTTGCCGGAGCAACAGTCGCCCTCATCGCCGCGGCGTCGATGCCGCAGGAGCTCTCAGAGGAAGTCCTCGAGTACGTCGCCGTGCAGGCCCGTGAAGTGGCGCTGACCCATGTGCGAGTGGTCGATGGCACCGGTGCGCCGGCGATGGAGGATCAGACGATCCTCATCCGCGACGGGCTCATCGCCAGGATCGATGATGCCGATTCCGTCGACCTGGGAGCTGCCATCGAGGTGGTGGAGCTGGACGGTCACACCGTGATTCCCGGCCTTGTCGGGTTGCACGACCACAGCTACTACACGACGTCGCGACGCGCCGTGCAGATGAGCTTTACAGGCCCCCGTCTGTACCTGGCCGCGGGAGTAACGACGATTCGTACGACCGGCAGCGAGTATCCCTATGCGGAGATCAACCTCAAGAAGGCGATCGAGGCGGGTGAGGTCCCGGGCCCGCGGATGTTCGTGACCGGCCCCTACCTGACGGGGGACCAGGGCTCGATGACGATGGCGCGGCTTTCTGACCCGGAGCATGCACGCCGCGTCGTGAGTTACTGGGCCGAGGAGGGCGTCGACTGGTTCAAGGCCTACACCTGGATCAGTCGCGACGAGCTCGCCGCAGCGATCGACGAGGCGCACAAGCATGGCATCAAGGTGACCGCTCACCTCTGCTCGGTCAGCTTTCGAGAGGCGGTCGAGGCAGGTATCGACAACATCGAGCACGGTCTCCTGACTAACAGCGACTACGACGAGACGCGCTCCCCTGACGCCTGCTCCCGGAACCTGATGCAGAGTGTTACCGAGCTCGATCTCTCGAGCCAGCAGGTGAAGACTACCTTCAGGGAGATGGTTGCGGCTGGCGTTCCGATGACCACCACGCCGGTGGTGTACGAGATGTTCGTCAAGGGTCGCACGGAGCTCGACCCGCGGGCCCGCGAGGCGCTGGCGCCCGGGGCGCTCGAGGAGGTCGTGGCGGGGGCGGCGCGCATCGAGGAGAGCGGGTCGATAGCGCCCGAGCTGTTCCTCAAGGCGCTGCAGTACGACTACATGTTCGTTGAGTCCGGTGGCGTGCTGGCGGCGGGCGTCGATCCGACCGGGTACGGAGCGGCGCTCCCAGGCTTCGGTGACCAGCGAAATTTCGAGCTCCTGCTCGAGACCGACTTCACGCCCGTCGAGGCGATACGGATCGTCAGCGCCAACGGCGCCAAGGTGCTCGGTATCTACGACGAGGTCGGCTCCGTCGAAGTCGGAAAGCAAGCGGACCTGGTGGTGCTTGATGGCAATCCCGTCGCCAACCCGCGCGATATTCGCAACGTGAAGCTGGTGTTCAAGGGGGGAGTCGGCTACGACTCCGCCAAGTTGATTGAGTCGGTGCGCGGGCGCGTCGGTATTCAGTGACGACCCGCACACGTTGCCAGAGGCAGCCGGGTTGTGTCCTTCTAGCCGGCGCCGTACGTTTCATCTATGCACCGCCGTACGTTTCGACACTGAGGACGAATGCAATGTGCGCCGAGAGATTACCGATGACTCACACGCACGAACACTCCGAGAATGAGCGCCGCAGCGATCATGGGCGCTGGGATAGCCGCATCCTGGCTCTGCTAGTAGCGTTCGCTATCCCGACCCTGCTCGCAGCAGCTCCGACCGCCCCGCACTTACGCCTGACCGGCAGTGCACCCGAGCAGGACACTGTGCTCGACGAGCGGCCCGCGGAGATCCGTCTCTGGTTCTCGCTGGCGCCGGAGCTGGCGGTTAGCCGGATTGTCCTGAGTTGCCACGATGCCGAGGAGCTCGGCGAGCTGCAGGCTGGCGACGAGAACTCGCTCTATGCCGAAGTTCTGAGCGATCTGGAACCGGGTGACCACGCCGTTACCTGGCGAACTTCGAGCGGTGACGGCCATCCGATCCGCGGCACGATTCCGTTTAGCACGTCCGCGGCTCGCTGAGCGCGGCGCCGGTGGCCTGGTGCCTCGACATACTCGGTGCCTCGACATAGCTGCAACGGGGCGACTATCTGCAATACACTGAGCTCATGAGATCCGCTCCAACCAGAGAGGCACCCGTGAGCAATCACTTGTCCCGACTCGCCGCCGTCGCCGTCGCGTTCCTTATCGCGTTTTCTGTTGTCGCTCCTGCTCCCGTCCAGGCCCAGAGCAAGGTGCGTGTCGCGGTGATGAACTTCTACAACAACAGCACTCGGGGGTACTGGGGTGACCGTCTCGGGGCGGCCGCTGCCGACGAGCTCGCCACCCAACTGGTGCGCTCAGGGCGGTTCTCGGTGATCGAACGCCGAGAGCTCGAGGCGATACTGGCCGAGCAGGACCTCGGGGCTAGCGGACCCGTCAACGCATCGACGGCTGCAGAGCTCGGCAAGGTTCTCGGTGTCCAGCTCATGGTGACGGGCTCGATCACCCAGTTCTCGGTCGAGAGCAAGCGTGTCGGAATCGGCGGAATCGGCGGGCGTTTCACCGAGGCCGAGAGCATTGTCGACGTGCGCGTGGTGAACACGGTGACTGCCGAGATCCTGGTGGTGGCCGAAGGCGAGGGAAAGAAGCGCCTCGTTGGCATTCAGATCAACAACGTCGACTTCGAACAAAATTTCGACGAGGGTTTGGCGCAAGAGGCTCTTCGCCCGGCGATCGAAGAAGCCGTCGAAGAGATCGTCGATCAGGCGAGTAGCTTCGAGGGTCTCAAGCCGGTGATGCCGCCGGCCAGCATCGTCGGAAATCGCGGCGACGACTACTACATCGATCGCGGTCAGAACTTCGGTATTGCGGTCGGCCAACGGTTCGCCGTCATGAGCGTCGTCGACGAGATCAAGGACGCGCAGGGCAACGTCCTCGACCGGATCACCGATCGCGTTGGCCTGCTCGAAGTCACCCGTGTACTCGGGCAGTCGGCGATTTGCCGACTCGTCGAGGGATCTGCTGCCGAAGGCGATTCAGTAACGGCGCAGTAGTTCAGCCCGCCTCGTTCGCCGGGGTGGCGACGGCCAGGAGGCCTGTTCTGGTGCGCAGTCGGCTCGCTGTCGCGTGGCTCTTGCTGGCGTGCGCGGGCACGTCTTGCGCCAACGTACGAGTAGCCGAGCCGCCGACTGGTGGGCCGAGTGGCGCCCGGTCGTCCTTCGTTGCCCGGGAGCCGGTCCGCATCGTGATCATGTGCGCTGTCGAGCCGGAGCTCGAGAAGCTGCTGGCGGCGTCGCGCATCGACAGCAGGATCGAGATCGCCGGGCGGACCCACCATGTGGGGAGCCTCGAAGGGCACCCCGTGGTGATGTTGCTGGCCGGCGTCAGCATGGTGAATGCGGCGGCGGCGACGCAGGCGGTCGTCGACCACTTCGAGGTCGGAGCGATTGTCTTTTCGGGTATCGCCGGTGGAGCAAACCCGGGGCTGAACATTGGCGATGTGACCGTTCCGGCGCGCTGGGGCCAGCATCAGGAAATGGTGTTCGCTCGCCAGACGAACGGCGGCTGGGATACCGGCGGTCGTGCCCAGGAGTTCACCAATTTCGGCATGATGTTCCCTCGCGGACAACTCATGCCGGGAGCACGAATCGACTCCCAACGTCGTTCGCGGCAGTTTTGGTTCGCGGTCGACGAGCGCATGCTGGCGCGGGCTCGCGAGCTCGCTGGCGAGCTGACGCTCAGACGTTGTGCCGACTCCGGTGAGTGCCTCGAGAGGACACCGCATCTGGTCGTCGGCGGCAACGGCGTTTCGGGACCCACGTTCCTCGACAACACGGCGTTTCGCGAGTGGATATGGGATACGTTCGAAGCCGACGCGGTGGACATGGAGACGGCGGCCGTGGCCCAGGTGGCGGCGATCAACGGTACGAGGTTTCTGGCCTTTCGCTCACTGTCTGACCTGGCTGGCGGCGGTGCCGGAGCCAACCAGATCCGCACCTTCGGGCGGCTGGCCGCCGACAACTCTGCGGCCGTCCTGCTGCAGTTTCTACGCGACTGGCGCGGCGTCGACTAACGATGTCGTCGCCCATCGATCTGGGCCTCCTAGCTCTTGCGTTGGCGACCTGCGTGGCCTGGGCCGCCTTCACGATCGACGCGCTCCGTGGCCGCGCCACCATGAGCTTCGTGCGTGACATGCCGGTGCCCGAGACAGGGGCGCTGACCGCATTGCCGCGCGTCAGCGTGGTGGTTGCGGCGCGCAACGAGGGCACGACGATCGAGCCTGCCCTGAGCTCGGTGTTGGAACTCGACTACCCGAACCTCGAGGTGATCGCCGTCGATGATCGGTCGGACGACGATACCGGTGACGTGCTCGACAACTTGGCCGCGTTGCATCCCCAACTCCACGTCATCCATGTTGTCGAGCTGCCGGCCGGATGGATCGGCAAGAGCCACGCGCTGCAGCGAGGTGCCGAGATGGCGGCGGGAGAGCTGCTGCTGTTCACCGACGCGGACGTCGTCTTCGAGCGTACCGTGGTTGCTCGCGCCGTCGCCCATCTCGTCGCCCAAGGCTACGATCACCTGACCATGCCGGCCGATGTCCGCGTGACGAGCCCGGCTCTGGAGTTGTTCGTGGCCGCGTTCGCGCTGCTGTTCAACGGCTACTTTCGACCCTGGCGCGTCGGCGACCCGCAGAGCTCTGCGGCAGTAGGGTTCGGCAGCTTCAACCTGGTCCGTCGAGCGTCCTACGAGCGTGCCGGAGAGCATACGGCGCTGGCGATGGATCCGCTCGACGATGTGCGGCTGGCAGCCAACCTGAAGGCCGGCGGAGCGGCGCCGCATTGCGCTGTCGCCGGGCCGTTTCTCCACGTCGAGTGGTACTCGAGCCTGACGGAAGCGTTCCGCGGTCTGGAGAAGAACACGATGGGGGCGGTCAACTACTCGCTGCTCTTACTTGTCGCGGGCGGATTGGCGCAGATCGTCATGGTGGCGTGGCCGTTCGTCGCCCCGTTGGTCACCGACGGTGCGACGAGATGGCTCAACGTCACCGCCATGGCCACCATCATGGCGGTGCAGATCGGCATGTTGAGAGAGACCAGCCTGCGACTATGGACCGTTCCGTTGTTGCCGCTGGGGGTGCTCCTGGCGCAGGTGTGCTTTGCCAGGGCTGCTGCGCTGGCGCTGTGGCGTGGCGGTATCTACTGGCGCGGAACGTTCTATCGGCTGGATGATCTGAAGCGCGCCGGAACGGTCTGAGCACACGCGCTCGTACTCGTCCGGCTACCGGCGAAGTGGTGCCGGTTGGTGCGGCTCACTCTGGCCCGGCTGTGGTTGCGTCGTCATCGGGCTTCAACCGCACCGCCCACAGCCCGGAGTTGTTGTCCGCGAAGAAGATGTTCCCCTTGTGGGTCATCGTGCCCCAGGTACGCCGCGCGTTGGGCTTGAAGCCTTGGGGATCGTCAGCCAGGAAGTAACCGATCTCGCGCCCCTGACGGTACAGGTCGCCGAGTAGCTCACCGGAGATGTCGACGACCCGTAGTCCGGCGTTGTAATAGGCGACGTAGAGAGTGTCGCCGTCGACCCAGAAATTGTGGGTGCCGCCGAACGGTACTTGGTATCGGGCCACCTCGCGCGGGTTTTCGAGATCGTCGAACTCGATGAAGTGGATCCATCCAGCAGCTTGTACCGGCGGCCCTTCGAAGCGATCCAGGCCCATCGGGTTCAGCTCCCGCGGGAAGGCCTCGTCGCCGGCAATGACGTAGAACTTGCCGCTCGAGCTCTTGAACGGCCAGGCGGCGTGGTTCCAGCCGCTCGGATACGCGTACCGGGCCATTTCCACCGGGTTCGTGGGAGAGCCTCCCTTGCCGCCGCCACCGACGTCGACGAGGACCACACCGTCGTCCCAGTTCGACGACACCGCGACTCCGTCGATCACCCAAACGTCATGAATTGACCGGCCGGGTGAGTCGAGCTCGAAGCGTCCGACACGATACGGGTTGCGAGGATCTTCGATGTTGAGAACGTCATAACGACGCCCACTCGAAAGGGCGTAGATGTGATCGTCGTAGATGTAGACGTTGTGTACACCGCCGGTCATCTGGTCGTCGTAGCGTGCCAGCACCTTGACCCCGTCGCGCGGGCTCGAAACGTCGAGAATGACCAACCCGTTGCGCCGGTTCGAGGCGCCTTCCCGGCTGATCACCGCGATCCTTCCATCCTCGGAGACCTTGACGTCGTTGACGGTGCGGGCGTCGACCTTGACCATGTCGATGAGCTGGATATTGCCTGGGTCGGTGACGTCCCAAACGTAGGCGTGCCCCGCCGCGCCCCAGGTCCCGGTGAGCGCGTAGTCACCGCCGTCCGGCGCCTCCCAGACCCACAGGTCGGAGGTCTTGCGGTCTGCAACGCGCCCGTGGCCGACTAGCTCGATCTCTCGTTTGACGTTGCGTGGCGTTGCTACCACGGCTGTCGAAGCCCAGTGTTGGCCTGCGCTCGCAAGGATCGTGTACTCGCCTGGGAGGTCGGCGACGAAACGCCCGTCGGCGGTGACCAACCCAGAGGACGGCTCTCCGATGCCGTGCTGATCCGTACGAGCTCGGAACGCGTAGATCACTGGCATTTCCGGAACGGGCTGGCCGTCGCTGCCGAGTGGCGTGGCCTCGAGGTGCACGACTTCGCCGGTGCGAACCTCGCTGGCGCTCGACGTCAGCCGTAACGATGCCGTCGGGTCCGCGGCGACCGTTACTTCCAGACGGTCGCTAATCTCCTCGGCACGGGCGGTGATGACGGCCGTGCCATGACCGACGAGGCGCATCGATCCGACGTGATCGATCTCGACGATCGACGGGTCGCTGCTGTCTAGCGCCGGCGAGACATCGGCGCGGTTGGCACCCGAAACGTCCACCGCGTCGAACCCCGGACGCACGGTCGTCCCGGCGTAATATCGCCCGGGCATATCGGCGAAGGCGATGGACGCGAGCGGTGGGACCGGTACGTGGACGGCGACCACAGCGCGCAGCGCATTGTCGTCGCCGCGCGGATCAGCATCCGGCGAGCTCGGAACGATGGCTACCACCTCGGCATCGCCCGGCTTGTAGGCCTCGATCTTGCCGGCCGGGTTGACGCCGACGCTGCGCCGCGCGCGTGACAGGTAGACGATCTGCACGTCTTCCAACACGTTGCCGTCGCTATCGCGCACTACCGCGGTCACCTGAGCTTCGCCCCCGACTTCGATCGTTACGTGCTCGGGGTTGAGCTCGATGCTTGCCGGTGGCGGCGTCGCCGTTTGCTCGTTGGCCGGCATCGACGCGGTCAACGAGAGCAGGGCAATGACCAATGAAAGGGTGGCTAGTGGGGTGCGGTTCATCGCTTGATCCGGTTTGTGACAGACGGATAGTTGCTGCCTAGACTCTGCCACGCCCGAGCCCCAAAGTCGCGGAACGGCAGTCGTTCGCAGGCGTGCCGAGTCGTGGTCATGTAAAGAAGCGTCAAGACGAGGGAAAGAACATGCCAGTCGGCGCTTTTTGCATTGTCCGCCCGTTGGCAGATCGCTAGAGTTGATTGGACGCAGGCGCTGCTCCCAGGTCGCCGTCAGCCCCCGCCAGAGGCCGTGAAGACGCTTGACGATTACGCATAGGTTGCGCCGCGATCTCGGGCTGGTGATGGTCATGCTGGCGAGCGCAGCAGTGATCCTATTGGCAATGCCCGCTGGCGCTCTAGCTGAGTCGCAGGAGCGAGGCAAGCAGCAGCGTGACGACTCCAAGCGCGAGCTACGCGAAGCCCTCGAAGCTGCCGCCGATCCGGCTGCGGTCGAGTCAGCGCGTGCACCGACGCCCGAGGAGGAAGCGGAGATCGGCCCGGGCGGCAAACGAATGGCGGCGACGGAAGCGCCGGTGGCCCCCCTTATCGACGGTCTGGTCGATGACGACGTGTGGGCGCTGGCGGAGGTGGTGACCGACTTTCTACAACGTGAGCCGGTCGAGGGTGGAGTGCCCTCGCAGCGCACCGAGGTTCGCATTCTGTTCGACGACGACAACCTCTATCTGGGCTTCGTGATGTACGACGAGCCAGATCGCGTCGTTGCCTCCGACCTACGCCGTGATAGCCGCCTGGAAACCGACGACAGCATCGCCGTGTTGATCGACACGTTCCACGACCATCGCAATGGGTTCCTGTTTCGCGTCAACCCTCTCGGCACCAAGTACGACGCTACGCTGCAGGGCGAGCGCAGCATCAATTCGCGGTGGGACGAGAGGTGGGAGGCTGCAGCCAGGATCACGCCGAACGGCTGGGAAGCGGAGTTGCAGATCCCCTTCAAGGCGATGCGGTTTGCCGCCGGCGGGCATGTCTGGGGCATCGATTTCAGCCGTGAGATTCGGAGGACGAACGAGGAGGTCAACTGGAGCAACTACCGCCGCGGCTTCAACTTCCGCAATGTTTCGCAGGGCGGCCATTTGCTCGGTCTGAAGGGGCTCAGGCTCACCGGTCGCTATCGGGTGAAGCCCTACCTGACCGGCGGCTATTCAGCTCTCAACGCCACCGACCTACCGCTCACCGAGCGCTCCGGCGACTACGGCATCGAGGATTTCAAGGTCCAGCTGTCCCCGAACTTGACCGCCGACTTGACGGTCAACACCGACTTCGCCCAGGTCGAGGACGACGAGGAGCGCGTCAATCTCACCCGCTTCCCGTTGTTCTTCCCGGAGCGACGGGAGTTCTTTCTGGAGGGGTCGGACAAGTTCGCTCTTGGCAGCAGCGGAGGTCGAGGAGGGGGCGGGGACAGCGGAGCGCTGCTCTATCACTCGCGCAATATCGGGCTATTCGATGGAACTCCGGTCGCCATGCGGTACGGCGCGAAATTGACCGGAAAGATCGGCAACACGAGCATCGGCTTCATCAACGCTCAGACGGGCGACAACCGCGAGATCGGCTACACCGGAAACAACCACACCACGTTGCGGCTCAAGCAGGACATCTTCGATCGCTCGTCGGTTGGCGTGATCCTGACCAACGTTCAGGGTGGCGGTGAGCACAATCGTGTCGGTGGTATCGACGCCAGCTTCCGGTTCTTCGACCACATGAGCGTGCGTGGTTACGTTGCGCAGGCGCGCGATTCCGAAGTCGACAAAGTGCAGTACGTGGGCGCTCTTGACGCGGGTTGGGACAGCGATCTGTGGAGCGCCCAGGCGAGCGTTAGTTACGTCGATCCCGACTTCGCCACCGACATGGGCTTTGTCCGGCGGCACGACATGGTGCGGCAGAGCTATCGCCTTGGCTGGAAGCCTCGACCAAGCTGGTCGTGGATGCGGCAGATGATGTTCTTCACCGTGCTCGAGTACGTCACCGACATCAACGGCAACCCCGAGACCCGGGAACATACTCTCTGGACCCGCTATCAACTGGAGTCGGGCGATTCGGCAAGCGTCATGGTACAGCGCTCCTTCGAGCGTATCCGAGAGCCGTTCGAGGTATCGGATCAGGCGGAGATCGGCGCCGGCGACTACCTCAGCAATGAGTGGCGCGTGTCGTTCGAGTCGTACCGGGCGAGACGGCTAAGCGGTCGCGTCAACGCCAGCGGCGGCGGCTTCTTCGGCGGCACGCGGAGTTCCTACGGCGGTAGCATGAGCATGCGGTTCAACGAGAAGCTGTCGCTGTCGCCGCGCTACGACTTCAACCGCATCGAGCTGCCCACAGACGCCTTTGACACCCACGTGGCCAGCATGGGGGCATCGTATAACTTCACTGAGCGCTGGCTGACGAGCGCCCTGGTGCAATACAACAGCATTGCCGAGCGGCTCTCGATCTTCGCGCGGCTGAACTTCATCCACCGCACTGGCGACGATCTGTTTCTGGTCTACAAGTCGACGGTGCGCTACGATCCGGAGTTCTATGGTCTACTGGACCAGGCCGTGATCGCCAAGATGACACGGTCGTTCGACTTCTAGCCGCATCCCGATCCAGACTCGCGAAGCTGTCTCCTTGCGTCGAAAACCGCTAGCCCTGCGCTGCTTGCTCGCCTGTGTGCTGCCACTCTCAGTGGCGCACTGTGCGTCGACGGCGGCGCCTGTACTGGCGCCGCTGCCGCGCGGCGATGATCCCTCGCTGGTGGTGATCATCTCCATCGACCAGGCGCGGTACGACTATCTGGTGCGATTCCGATCGCTATTCACCGGCGGTCTAGCTCACCTGCTCGATTCCGGCGCCGTGTTCACCGACGCGCATCAGAACCACTCGATGACCGCGACCGCTCCGGGGCACGCGACGATCTCGACGGGTCTCGAGCCGGCGCGCTCGGGTATCGTCGGCAACGACTGGTACGACCGGCTGCAGAACGTCTCAGTTTACTCTGGCGGGCCGGCGGGCCAGCGCTCGCCGCTGTTGCTGGAGGGGACGGCGATTGGCGACTGGATGAAGGCGGCGGACCCACGCTCGAAGGTGCTCACGGCCAGCATCAAGGATCGCTCGGCGATCATGCTGGGGGGGCAGGGCGCCGACGGTGCCTTCTGGTATGACGGCACCTACGGTTTCTGGACGAGCAGCAGCTTCTACGGGACCTCGCTCCCTGATTGGCTGGTCCAGTTCAACCGGGAGGAACGGCTCAACCGCTTCTACGGTACCCCCTGGGAGCCACTCACCGACGCGCGCCTCTGGCCCGAGGTCGATGTCGAGCATGTCGACACCGGGGCCTTTGCACGCGCTTTCCCGCACGTGCTCGGTTGGTCGAGTCCGATACCGGGCGCATCTTTCTACGGGCGGATTCCGAACAGTCCGTGGGGCGACTGGTATCTGGCCGAGCTGGCTCAAGCCTTGATCGTCAACGAGGATCTCGGGGCCGATGGCAGTGTCGATCTTCTTGGCCTGTCGTTCTCCTCGCTCGACTACGTGGGACATTCGTACGGGCCCAACGCCCCGGAGACCCTCGACATCCTGGTGAATCTCGATCGCCGTCTCGCCGAGCTCCTGGAGTTCATCGACGAGCGCGTCGGTCTTGACCACGTGCTGTTCGCGCTGAGTGCTGATCATGGCGTTCAGGTGATGCCGGAATACGTTGCGCGCCGCGGGGTGGAGGGGGAGCGACTCGACGGTGCCGACCTTCTCTGCGTCCAGCAGGCGGGCGCGCGATTACGCGAGCGGCTCGGCGACCATGCGTGGATCGAGTCGAGCTACTACCTCGACGAAGCGGTGATCGCCGCGCAGGAGCTCGACAAGGCGGACGTGGAGGCGGAGTTGGCCGCGATTCTGAGCGCCTGTCCGATGGTCGAGCGTGTTTGGACGTCGGCCGAGCTGATGGACGAGGCCCCGTCCGCCGATCTGCAGACGCAGCGATATCGGAACAACTACTTTCCGGGTCGGAGTCCCGACCTGGTTGTCCAGTTCCACGATTACTTCTTGGACGATCAATCGATGGGTACGACCCACGGAACGGTGTTCGACTACGACTCCCACGTGCCGATGATCGTCGCCGGGCCCGGTGTGGCGGCTGGCGAGCACCACGAGCGCGCCGCCACCGTTGACATCGCCCCGACCCTGGCCGGCTTGCTTGGAATCGATGCCCCCGCCGACCTCGACGGCCGCGACCTCAGCGCGCTACTGCGCACCGGCGGGGGCCAGTAGCAGCCCCGCCACAGTCACTGCACGGCCTGCTGGTTGCCTACTCGACGTTCCAGCTGGTGCGGGTTGGTCGCGACTGCGTGCAGTTGATGCGATCGGTCATGCCCGCCGCCATCGTCGAGCAGGCCATCTCGGCCGCTGTGCGGATCGCCTCTTCGCGGGTCGATCCCGAGGCCACACGGCACTCGGTGCGTCCGTTGAAGGTAAAGCAGATCTCGCCCGTGACCCGTGCGAGGCCCAGGCTCGAGTACACGATCAGCGCCAACAGGCCGGCGACGAGCGCTCCGACCGCCACAAACAGCATCCTGCGGCTACCCATTGCACGATGATACAGTCAACCTGCTCCCAGCAACGGCTGGTGTCTTCGGCGCGCACCGCTGCCGGCGTCTCTGGCAACAACGGATGACCTCGATGCGCACGACTCTCGCAGCGCTGCTGCTGTTGGCTACCCTCCCATTCGAGACCAGCGCCGGTCCGGCGCAGATGGACGAGACCGAGGCCTGGACTCGGTTCCGCGGTCCGAACGGCTCCGGCGTTGTCGACACCGGCGCGCTTCCCACCAGCTTCGGGCCCGACACCAACGTTATTTGGAAGACCGAGCTGGCCCCGGGCCACTCGTCGCCGATCCTCTCGGAGCGGCGCATCTTCCTGACGGCTACCGACAATGACCACCTGATGACCATAGCGCTCGATCGCGAGAGCGGTGAGGTGCTCTGGCAACGCCAGGCTCCGCGACCTCGAACCGAGTTTTACGACTACCGAAGCAACGCCGCCGCGCCGAGCCCCGCCGTTGGTGATGGCTCGATCTACGTGTTCTTTCCCGACTTCGGCCTGATGTCGTACACGTTCGAGGGCGAGGAGCGCTGGCACGTGCCGCTCGGTCCGTTCAACAACATCTACGGAATGGGCGCCTCACCAGTACTCGTTGGGGACAAAGTGATCCTCGTATGCGACCAGAACGTAGGGTCGTTCATGGTCGCCGTACATAAGGACACCGGCGAGGTCCTCTGGGAAGTTCAGCGGCCCGAGGCCAAGAGCGGCCACTCCACGCCAGTGCTATGGGAGTCGCCGGAGGGCGAAACGCAGCTGATCTTGCCAGGCTCCTTCCTGCTCGACTCCTATGATCCGGACACCGGCGAGAAGATCTGGTGGGTACGCGGACTCTCGTTCGAGATGAAGTCGACGCCGGTAATCCTCGATGACATCGCATACATCAACGGCTACGGGGCGCCGATCAACCAGCCGGGCAATCAGGTGTTTCTGCGCCCATTCGGCGAGGTTGTCGCAGAACGTGACGTCGATGGCGACGGCGTGATCAACCCCGAGGAAATGCCCCAGAACCGCGCTCGGAATTGGTTCGGTCTGGCCGACCTGGACGTCGACGGCTCGCTCGATTCGGAGGAATGGGCCTACCTGCGAGCCGCTCTGGAAAGTCGCAACGGCATGTTGGCGATCCGCATGGGCGGTCGCGGTGACATGACCGATGAGAACCTGATCTGGGAGTACAACCGCGCCGTCCCGCAGCTACCCTCGCCGCTCATCTACAACAACGTGCTGTACATGGTGAACGATGGCGGCATCGTCACGTCGTTCGATCCGCAGACCGGCGAGGTGATCAAGCAGGGTCGCCTCAAGGGTGCTGTAGACCAGTACTATGCGTCGCCGATCGCCGCCGACGGCAAGGTCTTTATGCTGTCGGAGCTCGGGATGCTCTCGGTGCTCGAGCCGGATGGCGGCCTCGATCCGATCACCGTGTCGGATCTTGACGACCTTTGCTACGCCACTCCAGCGATAGCTGACGGTCGAATCTACGTACGCACTCGAGGCACGCTGTATGCCTTCGGTCTGAGCTGAAGAGCTGCCCTCAATCGGCCCGCAATGCAACGACCGGGTCGACGCTCGAGGCACGAATTGCCGGCAGCCAGCTGGCGACCAGCGCCACCAGTCCGAGGACCGCTGCGACGCCGGCGTAGGTCGTCGGGTCGTTGCTATTGACCTCGTACAGCAGCGACGTCAACACACGACTTACCGCGACTGCCGCCCCCAGGCCGATGACAATCCCGACGGCGGCCAGAACGAGGCCCCGACGAACGACCATCGCCTGAACGCCGCCTCGCGAGGATCCCAGCGCGATGCGCACGCCAATCTCCTGAGTGCGCTGGCTGACGATGTAGGAGATCACGCCGTAGATCCCTATGGCTCCGAGCAGCAGGGCCACTCCGGCGGCGATGCCGAGCATCAGCAGGGTGAACGAGGTACGCGACAGCGAATCGCTGACGATTCGATCCAATGGTTGCATGTTGGCGATCGGCAGCCGTGGATCGATTTCCCATATCGCGTTGCGGACGGCCGTCGCGAGCGCGTCAGGATCGCCAACGGCTCTCACTACCAGATCCATCCCGCCCGGGACGCTGATCTCATCGATAGGCCCCGACCGCAAAGGGAAGTACGCGGTCTCTGCCGTCGGCTTCTCGAGGGATTCGTGTCGCACGTCCCCCACCACACCGACGATCTGATACCACTCCTCCTCTTCACTCTCGCCAATGCGCTTGCCCAGGGCACTCTCGTTGGGCCACCAGTGGCGCGCCAGTGACTCGCTCACAACCGCGGCACGGTAGTTGTCGGCGGCGTCCGTGGCGACGAACTCGCGACCCTCGAGCACCGGGATACCCAGGGTGGCGAAGAAGTCGGGGGGAACGGCTCGGCGGTCGGCGAGCGGCGGCAGTGCATCGTCTTGTCTCGGATGATCTTCAATGCTGATGTCGCCTGACGAGATCCTGCCACTGAGCGGCAAGTGAGACGTTGCCGATACGGATACGACGCGCGGTATCGTCGCGACGCGCTCGAGGATCGCTTCCCAGAAAACGGCCCGCTGCTCCGCGTGCGGGTATTCGGCGCCCGGCGGAGCGAGCCGCACCGTCAGCACGTCCGCGGACTCGAAACCAGGATCCACGCTGCGCAACGCGCGGAAGCTGCGGATCATGAGGCCTGATCCAACCAACAGCACCAGTGCGAGTGCCACTTGCGCCACGACCAGCACATTGCGCATTCCAAGCGCTCGGCTTCCCGTCGTGGCACCGCGGCTGCCCTCTCGAAGCCGCATGGCAATGTCGCCGCTGCGGCTGCGAAGCAAGGGCACGCAGCCAAATAGCAGGCCGGCAATCAACGACGTGCTGAGAGTGAACAACAAGACCGTGGTATCGACAGTGATCGCGTTGACTCGCGGGATCGATACCGGGGTGGCGCTGGAGAAGCCGCGCACCGCTGCCAGCGCCGCGCCAAGCCCGACGATACCGCCGCCGCACGACAGCAACATGCTCTCGGTCAGGAAGAACCGTGCCAAGTCGACTCGGCGGGCGCCCAGAGCGGCTCGCAGCGTTACCTCACGCCGTCTGGATTCAGCTCGTACCAGGAAGAGGTTGGCAACGTTGGCGCAGGCGATCAACAGGACAAGGCCGACGGTGCCCAGAACGACCCACAGTGCCCGCCTGATATCACCAACGACCATTTCCTTGAGTGGCGTGAGCAGTGGCGCGAAGCGCGCCTGCTCGAGTGTCGCCTCCGAGAAGGTGTCGGGCAGCGCCTCGCTGAACCGAGCTACCAGGGCAGCCTATTCTTCGAAAGCCATCTCGAGGGTCACCCCGGGCGCCAGGCGGCCGATGCCGGGTACGTTGAATGATCCCTCGTCGAGGTTGGCGGGGTCGAGCTCGAGCGGTCGCCACACACGGGTCTCCTCGGACGGATACATGAACCCTTCCGGCATGATGCCGACGATGCGGCGCATGATGCCGTCGAGCTCCACGGTTTGGCCGACGATCGACTCGTCCGCACCGTATCGGCGCTCCCACAGCTGGCGCGCGAGTAGGGCGACAGGCTCTGCTCCAGGAGCGGCGTCGGCGTCGGTAAACGGGCGGCCGATCGACGGCAACACCCGCAGCGCGTGCAGCACCGAAGGCGTGATCCGCGCGCCTGCTACCTGCTCCGGCTCCTCATCTCCAACGATGTTCACGCGCTCCTCGGTGTGCATTCCGAGTGACTCGAACGCCTGCTGGTTGTCATTCACGAAAACGTACGAACCTTCCGAAAACGGCACCCTCGGGAAGCCGATGCCGGGCGCCTCGTACAGCACCATCACCAGCCTGTCCGGTTCCGGGAACGGCAACGGCTTCAGCAAGACCGCGTTGACCACTGAGAAGATCGCCGTGTTGGCGCCAATACCGAGGGCCAGTGTGAGAACTGCGGCGCCGGCGAACAGCGGACTGTGACGGAGGCTGCGCAGGGCAAGGCGTACATCGGCGAGCGCGCGTCTCATGGTGAACTCCTCTTTCCATACCCAGAGGGCGTCGATGTGTGCCCACAAGGCGCGGGCGAACAGGTGCTTCGTGCCACGCTCATCGGCCACCGCGCGGCTGTAGGCGTAGGTCATCTCGGCCTCCCACTCGCGCCTCCAGCTGGGACGCCGCAGGCGTGGAACCAACCGAGCAGCCCACCACAGCACGTGCCGATAGACGGTCGGCAGTTCGACAGCGCGGTACCGATGGGGTGGGGAAGTCACGGGCGATCTCCTCAGATCGTGGCGCGGTGCTTGGCGGCGCCAGGGAATAGCTCGACGACGCGCGGGAACCGTTGCAGCGCCGCGCTCAGTGCCTCCAGACCCGCTGCGGTGAGCTCGTAGTAGCGTCGTGGCGGCCTGCCGTCGCCGTAGGCTGCTTCCTCGTCCTCCCAGAGCCCCACAAGGAATCCTCGTGTCTCCAGGCGCCGCAGGATCGGGTACACGGTGCCGTCCGGAAGTCCGGTGGCGTCCATGATGTCGAAGCCGTAGCGATGGCCATGGGAGATGGCTGCAAGGGCCATCGCCGTGGGATAGGTGAACATGATCTTCATGGGTCGGTGTTCCTCGATGACCTTGTCTACGGCTATATAGGATCCTAGGTTTCAATCTAGCATTCTATATAGCCGAGGCACCCGCGGTTGGAGGGTCCTGTCGATACGAGCCCTAGGCGACCTCGCGGAGGATCGCTCCGGAGGCGAACCCGGCGCCGAAGGCGACGTCGATCTCGATCCCGTGTTGCGGCGCGCCGTTGGCTCGCGCGGCGGGATCGAGGTATCCGAGCGGAATCGATGCTGTCGACGTGTTGCCGAAGTGGACGATGCCATTCGTGTAGACGCGGTCGAGCGGCAACCCGAGTTTGCTGGCCACGCTCTCGATAATGCGCAGGTTGGCCTGATGAGGGTAGACGAAGTTGATGTCCTCGAGGCTCACCGGGTCGGGGTTGTCGCGGTTGTACTTGTCCACCACGGTGTGGATGTCGTTGACCATCGTGCGCACCGCCACGCCGTACACCTTGCGGCCGCTCATGTGCAGGTAGGGTCGAACGCCGCTCTGTTTGTTCGAGAACGACTCAGGGACACGCGGGTCCCATTGTGTCTCGAGCACCGAGTCGGAATAGAGGTAGTCACCGTAGCGTCCGTCGGCGTGGGTGTGAATCGCCAGGATCCCGCCGCGATCTACTTGGCGGAGAACCACGGCGCCGGCACCGTCGCCGAGCAACACGCACGTGCCGCGGTCTGTCCAGTTGGTGATGTGCGAGAGGCCATCCACGCCGATCACCAGCGAGATCAGGTCCTCCCCGTCGCGTACCTTCGAGACCCAGATCTTGTTGTACGCTTCTTCGACCGCGTAGATAAAGCCGGCGCAGCCAGCAGAGACGTCGGCGGCCGATGCGTTGAAGGCGCCGATGGCGGCCTGTACCTGCGTTGCAAGACTGGGGAAGCGTGCCCAGGTGTTTACCCCGACTCGGATGTCGCCGATCTGCTCTGGCGCTATCTGTGCGTCGTCGAGCGCCTGCCGCGCAGCAGCCACCGCCATGTCGAGGATGGTCTCATCCTGCGCCAGAATGTGGCGCTCACGGATACCGGTGCGCCGCTGGATCCACTCGTCGCTGGTGTCGACGATCCGCTCGAGGTCGTTGTTGGTGAGGACCGTCGGCGGCACGTAGGCACCGAAGCCTACGTAGCCGATGGGCAGATCCGGCTTCATGTCGGCCTGTAACCGGGGCGTACGCGCACCCTCGGTTGGTTACCGCGCGGGATGAGAGCATTGCGCGGATGAATAGGAGGTCAGGAAATATTAGGTATGGCGTGGAGGGTCCTACCCTTTACGCCTGGCTGTCAATAGGTGACCCGCGCCGAGCCCAGCCCCATGCGAGTTCTTGCCGGGCCGGCTAGCGAACTCCGGTCTCGAACTCGACCGCCAGCTTTACGTCCTCCTCCGACCCCATGTAGAGCGGTACGCGCTCATGCAACTCGGTGGATTGCACGTCCAGGATGCGCTCTGTCCCGGTCGACGCCATGCCGCCGGCTCGTTCGATGACCAGCCCCATGGGGTTGGCCTCGTACATCAGGCGCAGCTTGCCGCCCGGTGCCTTTTGCGTGGCCGGGTACATGAACAGCCCGCCGTACAGAAGCGTGCGATGCACGTCGGCCACCATCGAGCCGATGTAACGACCCGAATAGGGCCGCCCCGTTGCCTCGTCCTCCTCTTGCAGGTAGTCGAGGAAGCGCCGGGTCGATTCGAAGAAGACGTTCCGGTAGCCCTCGTTGACGCTGTAGGTTTTGCCCTTTTTCGGAATCTGGATTCGCGGATGCGAGAGCAAGAACTCGCCAATGCTCGGATCGAGCGTGAAGCCGTATACTCCGTCACCCGTGGTGTAGATCAGCATGGTGCTCGAGCCATAGAGGATGTACCCGGCTGCTACCTGTTCGGATCCCTTGCGCAACAGGTCCACCAAGCTGCCGTGTCCGGGCTCCGTGGTACGGCGGTAGATCGACCAGATCGAGCCAATCGATACATTGGCATCGATGTTCGAAGACCCGTCCAACGGATCGAACAACAACACGTACTCACCGGTGGCGAACTTGTCAGGAATGGCAATGGGGTCGTCCACTTCTTCCGAGCCCATGAGACACAGCATGCCACCGTGATCGAAGTTCTTGATAAAGCACTCGTTGGCGAACTCGTCGAGCTTCTGCACCCGTTCACCCTGCACGTTGGTCGTGCCGGTCTCGCCGAGGATGTCGACCAGCCCTGCTTTGTTGACCTCGCGGGCAATGAGCTTGCCGGTGAGCGCAATGTCATAGAGCAATCGCGACAGGGCGCCGCTGGCGTCGGGGTGCTGTGCCTGGTGATCGAGAATGTGTCGCTCGATCGTGACGATCTGGTTGGGCCGCGTGACGATGGGGGTCTTTATTGCTGCGGCCGGCTGACTGGGCATGAGTTTCCTCCGAGTGTCGGCTGACGCCAGGCACCCTACGCTGCGGATGCGCGTTCACGCAATTCTCGCCTGCCGCCAGCGGAAATCAAGCAGGGCGGCCCGTCTCATCTGCTGCGTACGGGCGATCAGGTCATGATCCGCCCGCCCGAGTGACGGACTTGGTCCATGGCGAGCTTGTTCTCAGGCGCCCATTGGCGCATCGCGCAGTGCCGCATATGCCTGGAGCGCGATGCAAGCTCGGGGATTATTCCGGCAACGGCGCAGCTCGACGTCGACGGTTGCTATGTGGCCGTGGCAAGAGTCCTCGACGAGGCGAGCGTGGAAATCGAAGCCGCGGGCGCCCGTCTGGATGGGGAGGAGCGATTCGTCGAGCAGTTTGTTGGCGAGTGCTTGTTGCTGACGCAGGGAATGTTCCGCGCCATGTACACGGAGCGTTCCCCGCGGGCTCTATGCCGGGTTGCCGATCGCCTCGGCGCCCGTGCCGTTGGCCTCAGGGAGCATCTTTGGGCGCGTCTAGAGCGAGTCGCCTAGCCGAGACTCGGCTCGGATGGTTAGGCAAGCCGTTGATCGAGGCGGCATACTGGGCTTCATGAATCTGTGTCGCACTGACGTGAGCCGGGCATCTTCGACCGGAGAGATAGGCCCACTCGGGAAGGGTCGCCCCTGGCGCGCCTGCGGCCTGCTCCTCGCGATCAGCGCCGCTGCCGCGGGCTGTTCAAGCGCCGCGGGCAGCGGTGACGAGCCGATGTTGGCAGGCGTCGATGCGTCGGCGCCCGCTGCAAGCGCGCGGCCGGCGGCCCCTGTCGATGCAGAGACCACCTCGGGCGCCCAAGCGGCCGGCGGCACGCGCCGACAGACCTATGAGGTAGTGAGGACTTACCCGCACGATCCGGGAGCGTTTACTCAGGGTCTAGTGTTTCACAACGGTTATCTCTACGAAGGTACCGGCCGGCGTGGTGAATCGTCGCTGCGTAAGGTCGAGCTGGAGAGCGGCCGGGTGGTCGAGTCGGTCGATCTGGCCCCGATGTTCTTCGGGGAAGGGATCGTCATCTTCGGGCAGCGCATCTACCAGCTCACATGGCAGTCGGGCACGGGTTTCGTATACGACCTCGAGAGCCTCACCGTGTTGGGGCAGTTCCGGCAGTTCACGCAGGGGTGGGGCCTGACCCACGACGGTGTACAGCTCATCCTGAGCGACGGGAGCGCGCAGATCTATTTCCTCGATCCCGAGACCGTCGCCCCAGTGCGCCAGATCGAGGTGCGTGACCAAGGGCGCCCGATAGACCAGATCAACGAGCTCGAATACATCGACGGAGAAATCTACGCCAACGTCTGGCATAGCGACGATATCCTGCGGATCTCTCCGCGCACGGGTGAGGTGCTGGGCAGGATCGACATGTCGGGCATTATCGATGATGCGCTGGTTCGCGATCCCGAAGCGGTGCTCAACGGTATTGCCTACGACGCGGCAAGCGGACGCACATTCGTGACCGGCAAGCTCTGGCCACGACTGTTCGAGGTGCGGTTCGTCAGCCAGCGCTGATCTGTGGCAATTGACCGGCAGGCTGGGTCGCGCACTATCTGCGGCGCGCGGCTCAGATCGATCCTTCGGTCTTGGCGAAGGAGGAGTCCTTGTCGCCGCCAAACCGATAGCCGCCGCTGAAGCCGATCTTCTTGTGTTCGATTGCGAGCACCTGTGAGCTGTTGATCACTACCGTGGCCGGCTCACCGTCGATCGAGGCGGCTTTGCGCGGTAAGAGCTCCACAAACTTGCCGTCGCAGAGAAAGCGTGCGTCGTCCGCCTCGATGACCGTGTCGTCGCAGAGCTCAACCTCGTAGCGCGCCATGGGGCGAGACTTTAGCAGGCGAGCCCATCAACGCCATCAAGGTGGCGGTGGCGACGCTGGTGGATCGGCTCGACGAGCTGCAGACGGGCAGCGTTACGAGCGGCGATGCTAGCGGGATCTGCTGGCGCCCCGGGGCGAGCGACGAACGACCGCGACAGCGAGCTCGCGACGCAACTCGACCGCCGTTCGGATGACTGTCCAGCCCGACCAGAGCGCCAGTGCGGCGAGCGACAGCGGGAAGATTTGGTTCAGCATCTGCTTGCCTTTCAATTCCCGGGTCGTCGAGCCCCCCGTGCTCCGGCCCGACGACCCGGGCTTCGTAGTTGCCGTTTGCCTTCTTCCCTTTGTTAGACGCGCGACCACCGGGTTCGGTTGCCCCCGTCACCTATTTATTCGCCAAAATGGCGCAAGAAGTTTCAGCATTTCGTGTTTCGATGAACTTTCGACAAGCGCAACTATCGGGTCGCGACCTGTTCAGGTCGGTCGTAGCGTAGGCTTCTCGCTGACAACAAGATCCGAGAGGAACCCGATGAGCGCAGACTATCGTCGCATCCAGGAGGCCATCCGATACCTGCGGTTTCATGCCTATGATCAGCCGCAGCTAGACGACGTGGCAGGCCACGTCGGGTTGAGCAAGTTCCATTTTCAGCGCCTGTTCCGGCGCTGGGCCGGTGTGTCACCGAAGCGGTTTCTGCAGTTCGTCACGGTGCAGCACGCCAAGAGGGTGTTGCGTGAATCGGCCTCGGTGCTCGAGGCATCGTTCGAGACCGGACTTTCGGGGCCGTCCAGACTCCACGACCTGTTCGTTAGTGCCGAGGCGGTGACTCCCGGTGAGTACAAGTCGGGCGGTGCCGGTTTGGAACTGCGATATGGATTGCACGACTCCACCTTCGGCGAGTTCCTGATCGCCGCGAGCGATCGTGGGATTGCGGCGCTGGCGTTCATCGACGACCGGGGAAGCGATGCGGCGGTGGACGATCTTGCCGCCGACTGGTACGCGGCGGCGTTGCTACGAGACGATGCCGGCACGGCGATGGCGGCGCACCTGGCGTTTGCTTTCGATCGCCACGACGCGCCGCTTCGATTGCTGCTGCGCGGCACCAATTTCCAGATTCAGGTATGGCGGGCGCTGCTGGAGATACCGCAAGGATCCGCCGTTTCGTACGGCGACGTGGCAACAGCGATCGGTAGGCCCGGTGCGCATCGCGCCGTGGCCAGCGCTGTCGGCAACAACCGAATTGCGCGTCTGATTCCCTGTCATCGTGTGCTGCGCGCCAGTGGTGACTTTGGTGACTATCGCTGGGATCCGGTGCGCAAGGTCGCGATGCTCGCATGGGAGGCGGCGCACCTGAGGGCTGCTGTGCATGCCTGACAGCGAGGTGCTGGCGACGCTCCTACGCTTGCGTCAGGTGGTATCGGCAATGGGCGAGCAGATTGCCGCCGGGCCGGTTTCCGAGCCGCAAACTGTCGCCGAGGTGCGCGCACGGATCAGCGGTCTCTTCGACCTCTCGAGGCCGAGCTCGCCGGACGAGCTCGTCGAACGGATCGTCGAGCGGCTGGCCGCGGACACCGTGCAGGTAACCCACCCACGCTACTTCGGGCTGTTCAATCCCGCCGTGCCCCCGATCACGGTGGTCGCCGACGCGTTGGTGGCGATGTTCAATCCACAGCTTGCTGCCTGGGAGCACTCGCCGGCGGCGCAGGAGATGGAACGTCTGGTGCTCGGCGCGCTGGGCGGCCTGGTCGGTCTGGACCTGGACGGCGGCATGGCCCACTTCACCAGCGGCGGCGCCGAGGCCAACGGCACCGCCACGCTGGCGGCGTTGGTTGCGGCGTTCCCGGACCTTCCGGAGACGGGGCTGCGAGCGCTGCCGGCGCAACCCACGCTCTATCTCTCCGGGCAGGCGCACGACACCTTCGTGAAGATCGCCGTGGCCTCCGGGCTGGGTCGGAGGGCGGTGCGCCGGGTACCGGTAGACGATGATTTCCGGATGGACGTCGCGGCGTTGCGTGACCAGCTGCGGCGCGACCGAGCACGGGGCGAGCAACCGTTTCTGGTGGTCGCGACCGCCGGCACCACCTCGACGGGGGTCATCGATCCGCTGGAATCGATCCTCGAGGTGGCGCGTGAGCAGCATGTTTGGATGCACGCCGACGCCGCCTGGGGAGGAGGCGCGCTGTTGTCGGAGCGCCTGCGCCCGGCGCTTGTCGGCATCGAACGGGCCGATTCGATGACCTGGGACGCCCACAAATGGCTGTCGGTGCCGATGGCCGCGGGTATGTTCTTCAGTCGCCGGCCCGAAGCGGTGCGCGCCGCATTCGACGTTCAGGCGACGTATGTGCCGCCCAGCCCTGCGGGAGCCGACGACCCGTATACGGTGTCGTGGCAGTGGAGTCGTCGGTTCATCGGGCTCAAGGTGTTCATGGCTCTGGCCGAGGTCGGGCTGCCAGGCTACGCCGAGCGCGTCGAGCATCAGGCTGCCATGGGTGATCGCCTGCGAGAACGACTGCGGGAATCAGGGTGGCTGTTGTGCAATCGCACGCCACTACCGCTTGTCTGCTTCAGCCATCCGCGGATCGAATCCGGCGGCGCCACGGCTTCCGAGCTGGTAGCGCGGGTGATTGCTTCTGGACAAGCCTGGGCCTCGACGATTCGCCTACCCTCGGGGTCGGAGGTTGTTCGAGCTTGCGTCTGCAACTATCGCACCGGTCCCGACGACATCGATGCCTTGGTTCGTACGTTCGACACGGCGCTGTCTGCGGCCGGCAGCTCGGGCCCGTAGCGCCTGTCCCTTCCGCCTGGCTAGGCGCCTGGCGACCTAGATCTCCTCGTCCGGTAGCCACCGGTAGCGGGCCATGTCTACCCGCCCGTCGCTCCCGAAGCACACACTCTCTGCCTCGAGCCGACGCCGCTGGAGTCCACCTGTCGCTCCCGTTACGCGATCCGCCGAGCATTCTCCGCGTACGTTCACCACGCGGTGCCACGGCACATCGTCCGGACAATCGTGCATGGCCCAGCCGACGGCACGCGCGGTCAGCGGCCGGGAGTGAAGCACCGCTACTTGCCCGTAGTTCATCACCCGTCCGGCGGGGATCTGGCGCACGATCTCCCATACCTCGTGCCAGGCACTCTGCTCGCCCTCGTTCACCGGCCGCCACTGCTGCCGACTGTGCTACCGGCCACTAGCGCTCGGCCTTGAGCGCTGGCAAGAGCGGGACACGCAAGGTACCGATCACCGCGACCAGGCTTGCCGTCATGCCGACCACCAGCACCGCGCCAAGCGTCGGCAACAGCGTATTCCACGGCAGCTCGGCTGCAGCCAGCGCAAACCGCGGAGCGATTGCCAGCAGCGCCGATACGCTACCGATCATCGTGCCAACGGCGAGCAGGAAGGCGCTCTCGGCGAGCACCATTCGCGACAGAAACGAGCGCCGGAACCCGAAGGCGCGCAGCGTGGCGAGCTCGCCGCGCCGCTCGATCACGTTGCGTACCAGAACGAGGCCGAGCCCGATGGTACCGAGAAGTAGCCCCAACCCGCCCAGTGCCTGAAAGGTCGATAGGTATGTGTTCTGCACTACGAGGAACCCGGCGATCCGATCTGCCGTGCGCGTGACGTCGAAACCAAACCGTTCGAGCCGGTCCTCGAGCGCCGCTGCAACCTCGAGGTCGCTCCCCTCGGGCGCGTCGATGAGGAAATACGAAAAGCCACTTCGGCTGGGGAAGTAACGCAGCAGGTTGGCCTCCGAGATCAGCAGCTCACTCTGAAAGATGCTCTCTTGAACGGTCCCCACCAGTCGTAGCGTGAGTGGCTCGCCACGCTCGTCCTCGATGGTCAGCTCGCTGTCGACGGGTAACTTGAGAATCCACTGCATCGAGTTGGCATCACCGATCGCCGGAACGACTCCCGGGCCCAGGTCGGTGCGCAGTAGCTCCCAGGGGTTGGCATTCACCGTCAGCGTGCTGCTGGTGGCTGCGAAGCGGAAGCCACCGCGGTCGATGAGCGCGTCCGTGACGCCGAGCAGCCGTGGTCGACGCGGCTGATAGAGGTTCAGGCAGCTGGCGTCGTCTCCAGGAACGAGCCGAAGCTGGGAGATTCCCACATCTTCCAGTTGCGTCTCGGCGGTGGCGTCGAAGCCCAGGTCGAATCGCCCGCTGGCATCGTTGAGATTCTGGTGCAACGGTACGTCGGCAATCGCCATGAGCTCGTAACCGCCGGCGCCTTCCTCGATGACGTGTGTCTCGCGGGAGGGGTCGCGCGTGTTGCCGGCCACGGTGACGATGACGAAGCATGCCGATGCGACGAGCGCCACGCTCAGGATGCTTCGGCTCGGGCTCCATGAGCTGCTTCGAACAGCCATGTTGACCGCCGCGAAGCGGGGGCTGCGCAGGCGCCCTCGCGCCCGCCGACACCAGGTCGCGAACGCCGCCAGTCCCGCGGTGAGCAGCAGCGCGCCGATCCCGAATGCGATCCCCGGATTGGACGCCTGGTCGCTGGCGAGCGCGTAGGCGAGTAGGGCGATGGCGGCAGCGAAGCAGGTCGGCGCCAACCAACGGCGGCGCGGTTGCTCTCGGGCCGCGTCGGGCATCCGAGTCAGCCCCGCCAGCAGTCGAGTTGGCGGCATGCGCCGCAGGCGCCGCACCGTCATCCAAATCGACCCGACTGCTGCAATGGCCGAGATAGCGAGGCCGATCGCCAGAGTGGCCGGCAACACGTGCAGGTACAGCAACGGCGAGCCAACGGCAGCTAGCCAGATTGTGCGCAAGCCCCAGAGCATCAGGTTTCCATACACCACCGCGGCCACCAGTCCGACAGCGCCGCCCACCGCCGCCACCAGTGCCCCCTCGGCGAGGAACCCGCCGCGTACCTGCGCGGGCGGGTAACCAACCGCCAGAAGCAGCCCGATCTCCCGGCCGCGCTGCTCGATGCCGAGGCTGAACAGCAGGCTGACGATCATCAATGCCGACACGATGAGGAAGAAGCTGAATGCGACGAACAGCTGACCGAAATCGGTTGCCCCGGCCGCCGCATCGAGGCCCTGGCTCTTGATGTCGACAAACCGGAACCCATAGTCGCTTGGATCGAGTTGCTCCAGGAGCATCGAGCCCAGCTCAGAGGTGAAGGTCGTCACGTCGGAATTCACGGGCCCCGCCACCCGAACCGAAGTGGTGGCGCCATAGCGCGTGCTCCACAAGCGGCGGCCAGTATCCGCAGCGACGAAGGACTTCGGAGTGCCTCGGTAGGCATCCCAGTACTCTTCGTCGACGTCTCGGATGGAGTTCAAGTCGACCGGGAAGGGCGGCTCCCAGTCGGCGATGTTGTCGACACCCTCGATGCCCGGATAGTCCGGAGTGAGATCGGCGTCGACCGCGAGCCCGCGCATCGCAACGGTTCCGGCCACCCGGAAGAGGGCCTCCTCGGTGTGCAGCTGCTCATCGATTCCGACGACGTAGTAGCTCATGCGAAGCTCATCGCCCGCCGATGCGTCGAGCTCGGTCGCGGTCCACTCGTTGAGCAGAATCTCGTCTGCGGCCAACCTAGGCGCCGTCGTTCCGTCGAGCAGCTCCAGGCGTCCGAACGGCATGGAGCCGTCCGCACCACCGACGACGTCTGCGGCCAGTACCATCGAGTAGGGAACTTGGCGACCGTCGAGATGCAAGCCGTTCGACATATAAGCCTGCAGGCGCTGTACCGGCGCCTGGAGATCGCGCGCCGTGGCCTCGATGGTCTCGACGAGCGCTGGTCGAAGGACGAACTCCTGGCTCTCGATCTCGATGAGCTCGGCATTCGCGGGACCCTCGATCGAGCGTAGCTCGATGCCGAAGTCGGCGAGGCTCAGTGCGGTGGCCAGCAGCGGCAGGGGGTCGGTACCGCTGTCGTCGCGGCGATCCAGCAACAGGGAGTTGATGTGTCCCTGCTGCTCGACGGCACGCTGCAGGTCGCCGAGTGACAAGAAGGCGCTCAGCGGCGAGGCCTGATGTGGATTGAGGTCGAAGCGGCCGATTCCGCGATCGGGAACGATCTCGACGAGACTCGTACGTATCGTGCCGACGATGTCCTCCGCCTCACGGCTACCCAACAGCGTGTCGCGAGGCACCTCGCTGCCGAGCCGGAAGCGCACCAGCAGCTGGTCGCCAACCTCGGCGCCGAGTTCGCGCTGCAGCGATGTGTTGATGACGATGGACGGGAACAGCTGCCCGCCGGTGCGAGAGAAGCTCATCACCGGCCGGCCCGAGCCTGCCTGGCTATGGAAGACCGCCGAGGTCGTCGGTTCGTCGAACAAATCGATGAAGGTGTCGTCGATGCCAAACACATTGATCTGCGACGCTCGGGCGCGGCTGTCGGCATGGACGGCGTTGCCGCGGAGCAGAATGGCGCCCGCCACGCGTTCGAACTCAGTGGTGAACGCAGGGAGCGCCACGAGCTCGTCGACGATCTCGGCGCGGAAGAAACGCTCCGCGACCAGCGACGTGTCGATGTGCCCCAGCCGGTCAAGGGTGAGGTCACGGAGGCTGGCGCGAACCGAATCGCCCACCAGCAGAGCTCCGGTCAGCACTGCGGTGCATACCGCTACGGCCAGCGCCACAGCAACGTTGACGCGCCAATGGTGGATCAGGCCTCGTAGCATCGACCTTCCCGCAACTCCAGCCGGCGTCCGAAGCGTTGCGCCAGCTCCGCGCTATGGGTGACCACTACCAGAACGTTGGATTCCTGCTCGTGCAGTTCGAGCAACAATTCCGCTGCCGCGTCGGCGGTTCGATGATCGAGATTTCCGGTGGGCTCATCGCATAGCAGCAGCGCTGGTCGGTTGATCAGCGCTCGGGCAATCGCTACCCGCTGACGCTCCCCACCCGACAGCTGCGCCGGTCGATGATCGAGCCGGTGCGCCAGCCCGACGCGCTCCAGCAGTTGCCGAGCGCGCTCCTCGCCTGCGGGCTTGCCGGAGAACGCCAGCGTCGGGATCAGCGTGTTCTCGAGCACGCTGTACTGTGGTAGCAGGTGATGATCTTGAAACACGAAGCCGATTGATTCGTTGCGGAAGCGCGCCATCGCCGGCTCGCTCAGCGCAAACGGGTCGTGGCTGCCGATCCTCACATCGCCGTCAGTCGGTGGCTCGAGCGTGCCGATGATGTGCAGCACCGTGCTCTTGCCCGAGCCGGACGGGCCCATGATCGCGATCGAGCTCCCGGCCGCGACGTCGAACGACACGTCTTCGAGCACTGGCACGGCCGTGCCAGCGATCTCGAACTCCTTTGCGACGTGTGCGACCTGCAGGTCCAACCGACCTCTCCGTACCCTCGTGCCGGGCTGGTGGACTTCTATTCGATGCTCCCGGCTTCCTGGATTTGATCCGCAATGAACGCCGGGATCTCGATGGCCCGTGGACCCGATTCCTCCATTGCGCAGCACACCGAGGTCATCGAGCCCGTGCCGACGAGACGCTCGCCAACGCGAATCGAGAACCCGTACGTTATTGCCTTGCTCTTCTTGCTCAGCACGCGCAGGTGGATGTCGACCACGTCGTTGAAGCGCGCCGGCGACTTGAACTGTGCCTCGACTGCGACCCGCGGCCAGCCGAGACGAATGCCGTCGTGGTCCATGTGGACGCTCGCACCGAGGGCCTCGATGAAGGCGTGCTCGGCATTCTCCATGAACACGATCAGCCGAGAGAAATGCACGATACCGGCCATGTCGGTGTCTGAGAACTCGACTTTTCGTTGAATCGTCAGCTCGTGCATACCCAGCGCTCGTACTCGCGCAGCGTTGCTGCAGCCATGGCCTCGGCCGAGAACTCACGGTGGACTGCCTGGCGGCCAGTCCGGCCGAGCTCCTGGCCTCGCTCAGGATCGCGCATCAACGCGCTGAGCGCATCTACCAGCGCCTCATTCCCCTCCGGATCCACCAGTACCCCGCCGCCGGTCCATTCGATCAACTCCGGAAAACTGCCGTGTGCCGGTACGATCACCGGCACGGCGCTGGCCATTGCCTCCAGCACGGGCAACCCCTTCGACTCTCGGTAGACTGTCGGAAGGCACAGCACGTCGATCGAGCTCAGGAATCGCATCTTGGCATCGCGATCGACCTCGCCGATCCAATCGACACGGTCGGCCAGCCCCCAGTCGGCTATAAGACGTTGCTGCTCGTCGACGTACGCGGCGTCGCGCGCAGCCATGTACCCGGCAACACGCAAGCGCACGTCTGGGTGTGTCTCGCGTCCCGCCAACTGGCTGAAGGCCGAAACCAGCCGATGCAGTCCTTTTTCCGGACAGAGCCTGGCAAGGAAGCCGATCGTGTACGGCTCGTCGGCAGACCGAATCCGCATCTCGTGCCCCGGCAGGGTGATCCCCAGGGGCACTACGCGAATTTTCTCGGCTGACGTCGCCAGGTAGCTCCGCACATGGTCGGCGTAGTAGCGATTCGGTGCCAGAAACCCGTCGACATCGATGGCGTGCGTTCGCAGCTCCGCTACGAAACGCGTCCTGTAAGGCTCCACCATCTCGTCGATGAAGAGGTCCTCCCCCTGCACGCCGCATAGCACTGGCACCTGAAGCTCGCGCTTGAGCGTCCGCGCCAAGCCCAGCAACAAAGCGTTGGTAATGTGAACGATCTGCGGCTTGAAGTCATCGCGTAGCCACGCGACCAGACGTTCGAGCTCGCTTCGCTGACGGCCGTCTTCGCCGCGTAGCACCGACAAGGCCAGTGCCCCGAGCTCTTTACCCTGGGTGGCGCTTGATCCCGCCAGGCGCGAGACGTTTCTGAGCAGGGCCGGTCGATCGAGTAGCCAGTGCAGGATGGCGGGGCTGTGCCGGAAGAACTTCCAGCGCTGCTCCAAGTATACGTTGACCGCACCATAGAAGACGCGGTCGATACTCACGTCGTCCTCGTCGGTACGGATGGGGGTGTACATGGGGACCAGCGCGGCCTCGTGTCCGTCCTTCTGCAACGCCGCCGCCAACGTGTTGTCATGCAGACAGCTGCCGCAGTACATCCCTGCCGCGCCGGCCGTTATGTAGGCGATCCGCATCTAGTGTGCCGCGCGGTACACGATCGGCTAGCCGGCCGGTGGCGCGATGAAGCGGTTGACGTGCTCATCGTCGGGAGGCTTGGTCAGCAAAGATACGACCACCATCGCCACGCTGGATGCCGCCAGAATGACCGCCACGGCCATGACACCGCTTCCGCCGACGGTGTAGGTCCGGTCGCCCCATCCCTGGTAGAAGAAGTAGCTCCACAGGACCACTACCGTGCCAACGCAGGCGGTGGCGCCCTGTTTGGTGCTGCGCCGCCAAAACAGCGCGCTGACCGCGATCGGTGCCAACGCCGCGAAACCGGTGAACGACCATGTCGCCAGGTCGAAGATGCTCCGGTTCGAGAACAAGAACAGCGTGTAGGTAAACGCCAGGATTCCTGCCACGAACAACCGGCCGGAGAGGATCTGCTGCCGATCCGTGAGGCCGTCGGCATGGCCGTAGTGGCGCACGATGTCCTCGGTGAACATCGTCCCCAGCGACAACACCTGCGAGTCGAGCGACGACATCACCGCGGCGAACACGCCGGCAGCGAGGAGCCCAGCGAGGACCCCCGGTGCGTGCATGGTGATCATCCGCACGAGGATGGAGTTCGATTGCCCACCGACCAGGCCCGGAAAGTCGAGCCTGCCGGCGATTCCGAGCAACACCGGTGGCAGCCAAACTGCCGCGATGCAGAGTGGGTACACCATCACCGTGAGCCGGAAGTTCTCCAAGCGCTTGGCGCTCAGCCAGTGCATGAACATGTGCGGGAACATTGCCGGCGAGAGGGGGATCAACGAGTAGGTGAGCCAGCGTATCGGCGAGAAGTTGCCTTCGCGTACCAACAGCTCTGGTGCCTCGGCGCCGATCCTGCTCATCACCACGCCAAGGCCACCCATGTTGCGAAATACGACGAGGACGGTGGCGGCGCCGAGGATCATGAAGACGATGGTCTGAAAGGTGTTTACCCAAGCGGTTCCACGCAGGCCCCCGAAGGTCACGTAGCTCAGCACGACGATACAGATGACCAGCCCGCCGACCCACTCGGGAACGTCGCCTCCGGTCACCTGGTTGAGCGTCACCCCGCCTGCCATCACGCCAATGAGCAGGTAGGGGATGACCAGACCGACCAGCACCACGAACAGCAGCAGGCCGAGGGCATCCGATTCCCAACGGTCGCGAAAGAATTGCACCTGGGTGACGTAGCCGTGGCGCTTGCCGATCGCCCAAGCACGCGTGCCGATGAAGAAGAAGATCGCCGGGATCACCAGGCCGGATATCGCCGGCATGAAGCCGAACACGCCGATTCCCGCATGGTAAGCCTCGCCGGACGCTCCGAGCAGGGCGAATGCCGTCATATTGGTCCCGAACAGCGACATCAGCAGAACAAACGGACCAATGCTTCGCGTGGCGAGGAAGTAGTCCTCGCCGGTACGTTGGAACAGACGGTGGCTGAAGGCTCCGATCGACAGCACGACCACCATGTAGGCAGCGATGATGGCCAGTGTCATCGATCGTCTCCGGCATCATCGATTTCGAGGTGGCTTGGCCATGCTTGCTTGACGAGCATGTACATCACCACCGCTGTCGCCAACATGTAGGCAAGGTGGTACAGCAGCCCCATGGGGAGCCCGAACCGGACACGACCGTCACTCCAGAGCCACCAATCTGTGTGGAGCACATAGAGGAGCACCAGGAGGCCGTACAGTTTCAAGCGGTTGCCACTCATGCGCACCTCGTCGGACCGTTTCTCAATGGCTTTGGCGCTTGTTGCTCCGGGTGGCCCTAACGGTCGCTGGTAGTTTCCTGAAGTGTGAAGGGCTCATACGCCGGCAACGCGCAGAATTCCTCCATCGACTCTAGCAGTCGGCCGACATTTTTTCTGTATACGTTGCCGATGAACAGGTTCACCAGGTCGTCCTTCATGTCGGGGTAATGCTCCAGGAACTCCGGGAAGCTGAACTCTTCCGAGTAGTAGGCGTAGACGAGCTTGCGCATCGCTTCGACGCCCTGAAGGAACTCCTTGCCGTGTTGCCCGAGCCGTTCGGCCGAGATGTCCTCGTGATTGAACGCGTCGAGGATCGACTCGGCGGCGAACTCGGCACCTTTGAGTGCCAGGAACACCCCCGAGGAGTAGATCGGATCGATGAAGCCGAAGGCGTCGCCGACCAGCAGCCAGCCGTCTCCTGCTACCCGATGGCTAGCGTATGAGAAATCCTTGAGAACTCGTACGTCGTGCAGTTGCTCGGCGCCGGCGATTCTCTCCAGGAGCGCCGGACAATCGGCAGCCTCCTCATCGTAGACCTGCTGCGGGGTGTTAGCGCGGCCCTTGGTGAGTCGTTCGATCGGTCCCACGACGCCGGCGCTGACAACCCCGTCCGGCAGCGGGATGTACCAGAACCACGTGCGCGGCTGGCTCGTGTAGAAGATCAGGGTGGCGCCTTCGTCAACGCCCTCGCCGCGCCATCCACCTCTGTAGCGCGTGAAGAAAGAGCAGTTCATCAGGTTCGTATCCACCTGCCGGAGCTTGAGGCGCTTGGCCAGCAGGGCGGATTGTCCGGTGGCGTCGACCACAACGGTGGCATCGAGGCGATGGGTCGATCCGTCAGCGAAGCGCGCCTCGACACCACGGGCGCGCGCGCCGTCGAACAACACATCCGTGACGCGAGCTCGCTCGTGCACTTCCACGCCGTGCTCACGGGCGTTGTTCAACAGCATCTGGTCGAAGTCGCTACGGTCCACTTGCCAGGTCTGGGCACTCGGCCCCGGCTCCGTCTCGGAGAAGTAGAAGGGCACCGATGCGCGACCGCTCCTGGCGAAGAACTGCACCGAGTGCTTATGGGGGAAGTAGCTGCGCTTCATTTGCTCCAGTACTCCGAGGCGCTCGAGCGTCCAGTACGTGGCCGGCATGAGCGATTCGCCGATGCGAAAACGGGGGAACTGCTCGCGCTCGAGTAGCAACACGCGGCGCCCACCGTCCGCCGTCAACGTTGCAGTTGTCGAACCTGCCGGGCCACCACCAACGACGATGACGTCGTAGGCATCAGCCTTGGGAGACATCAAAACTCGTAGCCAAGACGCAGGGTCGCAGCTACCGGGGTCCCCGGCGTGATCGATTGAGATCCAAAGCCACGAACGAAATAGGCTGAGTCGGCGAGGTTCTGCACGTTGACGCTGATCCGGTAGCGCGACCAGTCGTAGGCCAGCGCGCCCGAGACGATGAGCGCCTCGTCGATGTTGAAGGCATTGTCTTCGGCGATGAACTGGTTGCCGATGTAGCGGGCGCCGAGGCTGATCCCGAGCCCACTATCGAGAGTCTTGCTGACCCAGACGTTGAGCAGGTGCTCGGGAGCGAATGCCGGGCGGTTGCCCGAGTGGTCCAGCGTTTGTTCGAAGGGCACACCGAACGGACTAAAACCAGTAATACGCTCGGCGAACTCTGTCAGCTCGGCGTCGTTGTACGCGTACGATACGACGCCGCGGAAGCCGCGTCCTGGCTCGGCGGCGAGTTCGAGCTCGAAGCCCGACGAGCGCTGATTGCCGATCTGCTGTGTGAACCCGTTGTCGTCGGGAATCGCGATATTGTCGCGGACTAGGCGATAGACTGCGGCGGTCGCCTGCGCGCGACCGTCGAGGATGCGTAGCTTGATGCCAAGCTCCACCTGTTCGCTTTCTTCGGGTACGAGATCCTCGAAGGCCCGCGGTGACGGCGGCGCATAGGAGCGCGAGTAGTTGCCGTAGATCGATACCTCATCGTTCGCTGCCCACGCTGCTCCAAGCATCGGCGACAGCTTGCTGCTGTTGCTCGACCGTCCGGTTCGCTGATCGTCAAAATCGATGTTGTCGAGGCGGGCGCCAGCGAGAACTTGCAGCCGGTCCGCGAAGGTGATCTGGTCGATCGCGTAGGGAGCGATCACGATGCTGCGTGCATCTCCAGCGCCCTGGCTTCCCAGGGGAATCGGCATCGAGCCCGGCTCAACCGGTTCGAACAGGTCTACCGAGGCGAGCAGGAAAGCATCGAGCGCGAACTCGTCGGCGTAGCGCGAGGTCTCGATGCCGGTCAGCAGGCTGTGGTGCACGTCGCCGGTATCGAAGTCGAAGATAGCTTCGAACTGGTTACCCAACAGCGACTGCTGATCGTCGAGCTGGATCTGCGAGCGCGCCACGATCGTTCGGCCGGTGGGCACGAACGCCGGCGAGACCTCGGGAAAGGCGCCGACCAGCAAGGTGCCGTCCGACAGCCAGTCGAGGCCACGGTAGTAGAGCTTGTTGCGGATCCGCACGCTATCGCTGAGACGACCTTCGTAGTCGAGCTGGAAGCGGTAGACATTCTGCTCCGACCGGTCGCTGGCGGCGTTGTAGTCGTTCTCCAGCCGTACGGGCGGTGCTTCGTTGAACAGCAGAGGGATTCCGGCCTCGGGGCTGAAGTCGGCGCGGGCGTACTCGAAGTTGGCGTTGAGCGAGTGCCCATCTGCCAGCTGCCAGGTCAGCGCCGGGTTGACCGCCGTCGCGTTGCTATCACGATTGTCGCGGTACCCGGAGGAACCACGCACCAGGGCGTTGACGCGGAACGCGACGCGCCCATCGGCGGTGCCATGGTTGGCGTCGATCGTACCGTCGAAGGTCGAGAAGCTGCCTCCCGATGTGCTGATACGGAGCCCGCTGTTGGCAAACGGCTGCTTGCGTACCAGGTTCACCGTCCCGGCCAACGGGTTGCTGCCGTACAGAAAACCGCCGGGACCCTTCAGAACCTCGACCAAATCGACGTTGTAGAGCTGGTAAAACGTGGCCTCGGGCTCGGGGGCTCCGTCGGTGAGTATCAGGCTGCTGCTGATGGAATCGAAGCCGCGCGCGACGAAGAAATCGTGGACGCCGCCGAACCCGGGCTGGGTGTTGATACCGCTGACGTTGATCAGCGCGTCGCCGAGAACGTTTGCCTGCTGTTCACCGAAGAGCGCCGCGGTGACCATGCCGACGTTGTTCGGGGTCAGGCGAAGCGGCAGTGGGAGCTTCGACGCGATCGTATTGGCGGTTGGCACCAGCGGCAGGCTTCCCTCCACGAAGATGAACTCCGTAGCGCGGAGCGGCAGCAGCTGCTCTGGCTCGTCCGCCGACGGGGCCTGGGCGACAGCGGCCATCGGAACCGCCAAGAACAGGGCACACAGGGTCATCTTCAAGATGCGCACGATCGGATTCCAGGGTCGGGGATCAGCTTCGCCGGTGACGGTGCGCAACGCACCGCCGTTTTCTCTCGGTTGTTTCGTTCAGGAAATCGTCGCCTCGGTGATCTCGAGAGCCACGAGCTCCTGCTCATCGCGTAGGTACAGGACTCCGTTTGCCAGTGTAGGTGCAGTCCAAGTCCGGCCGCGGAACACCTGCGCCCTTGAGACCTGGAGGTACTCCCCGGGACTGAGCTTGACGAGCGCCAATGAGCCGCGGTCACCCAAGACAATCAGGTGATCATCTGCGTACAGCAATGAGCCTTGTCCGTGCCCGCGTGCCCGCCACATCCTCTCACCCCGGCTCAACTCGATGCACTCCAGCATAGAGTTGTCGAAGCCGTAGATATAGTCGTCGACCAGCACGGAGCTGCTGAACTGGTTCTTCATCTCGCGGGTGCGCCACACGGTTTCCACCCCGCCGGCGCTACCCGGGACGACGCGAAGCAAAGCCGCGCCGACGCCGTAGCCGGAGGAAACGAAGATCTTATCGGGCGGTACGAAGACCGGCGTTGCCGCGTTGACGCCGAATGTAGTTTCCCAAGGCATATCCCACAGGAGCGCACCACTACTGGGATTCACACCGGCGATGCGACGGCCGGTGAAGAAGACCGCTTGTGGTAGACCGCCGATCTGCACCAGCAGTGGCGTTGAATACCCTGGCGGATCTCCCGTGGCTCGCCAAACTTCCTCGCCTGTACGCTTGTCAAACGCCAACAACGCTGCGTCGGGCGCACCGGCCTCGACGAGGATTAGGTTGCCGTACACCTTGGGCGAGGCGGAGAAACCCCAGTTCGGCCCTGCCGCACGATACTCCTCGCGCAGATTGTGCCGCCACCTCGTGGCACCTGTCTCGGCGTCCACTGCGGCGATGATCCCCCGTCCGCTGATCACGTAGACGGTGCCGTCGTCGACTGTCGGAGTGGATCGCGGCCCATCGCCCGAGCTGTTGCGGTACATCTCGTCGATGCGAAGCTGCCACAACTCGTCGCCGGTCGCCGTATCGAAGGTCCCCAGGTACGTGCCGCCTCGCCCGAACATCGTGAAGGCGCGCTCGCCGACAACGGAGATCCCTGAAAACCCCTTGCCGAGGGGCACTCGCCAGATCTCGCGCGGCCCCGACTCGGGCCAGGTGGTCAGGAGGCCGGTCTGTGGCGAGATGCCGTCGGCATTCGGACCTCGCAACTGGGGCCAGTCGTGCGCCGGGCCCGACCTCTGCGCGGCGGCCTCGGCCAGGTAACCCGGCTGGTGTCGCGGCGTCGTGCCGGTCAGAGTCGTCAGCAGTGCGGCCACCGGCATGATGACCATCGCAGCGGCATTGCCGGTCGCGCGGCGGCTCATCGGTTCGCCCCGACTACGTGTACCGAGCGTCGCGATAACGCTCGTCGTAGAGCTCCGGCAACAAGGCGTCAGCCTGCAGCAATCCTTGCCGCGTCAGCTCGACACCGTCGTCGCTGACGCGCAACATCTGGTGCGACCGCAGTCGCTCCCATGCCGGGGCGAAGCGCTCCAGAATATCGACGCCGAACTTTTCCAGGAAATGCGCCCGGCTGAGCGCTCCCCGCTTGAGTTGCAAGATGGTCTCGCGGATCAATCGGTCCTCGGGGCTCGTGACAAAGGCGCGCTCGAGCGGCAGCCTGCCGCTGTCTACCGATTCGAGGTAGTCGCCCCAGCTCGCGGTGTTCTGCACGTGGATGCCGCTCAGATGTCCGAACGAGGACACGCCGGTGCCCAACATGTCGGCCCCCTGCCACAAGGCGTCGCGATAGACGAAGTCGCATCGCTTGTCGGCACGTACCATGGTGTAGGCGCTCGAGATCTCGAATCCGGCTGCGTGCAGCTGCTCGATGGCATAGTCGTGCCATGCGCGTTTCTGCGCCCAGTCGGCCAGCGGCACCGCTAACCTGCCCTCCAGGAACTGCTTCGAGAAGCGGGTGTTGTAGGGCAACTCCAACTGATAGACGGTTACCGAGTCCGGGTGGGTGTCGATCGCCTGCTGCACGGTGTCGCGCCAGCTCTCCCAAGTCTCGCCGATCATTCCGGCGATGAGGTCGATGTTGAGCTGATCGAACGCCAGGTCCCGAATCCAGGGCAGGACACGGAAGATCTCCTTGCTCACGTGAGCGCGGCCATTGAGCTGCAGAATCTCGTCGTTGAAGTTCTCCACGCCGAGGCTCAGCCGGGTGATCCCGAGCTCGCGAACGGTCTCGAGCTTGGTGCGACTGAGGGTGCCGGGCTCACACTCGAAGGTGACTTCGTCGACTTGGTCCCAGGGTAGCGACGCCCGCACCCGGGTCACGAGCTCTCGCAGGTGCTTCGCGGCAACGTAGGACGGGGTTCCGCCGCCGAAGTACACGAACCGTAAGGGGCGTCCGGCGATCGCCGCGGCGCCGGCGTAGCGATCGATCTCTTGGGCGATCGCATCGCAGTAAACCTCGACCTCATCAGCGTTCTTGTCCGTATAGACACGGAAATAGCAGAACTTACAGCGCTTGCGGCAGAACGGGATATGCAGATACAGCCCCAGGGGCGGGGCGTCGCCGGAGGCAGGAGTATCTAGTGCCTTCCGGTACGCCGGCAATTGATCGGCCGTCCACTGTGAGAACGGCGGATAGTTGGACACGAAGACACTGCCGACGTCGGTCGCCTCTCGCTGTGCCCGGGATGTCGCCGGCTCGGCGTGGAACTCGGGCGAAGAGTCGGTCTCAGGCAGAGCTTCCTGGCCCATCGATCTCACCCGAAGCAGTAGAGGTCGCCGTCCTCTGTTCCGATTATGAGGCGCCCCGAGGCCAAGCTTGGTGACGCGACGATCGACGACCCGGTCTCGAATTGCCACAAGACCTCGCCCGACCGCACGTCGAGCGCCACCAGGTCGCCGGAGCTTCCGCCTACAAAGACCCGATCACCGACGATGACGGGCGAGGAGTCGACGCGCGCTCCGCTCGTGTGGGTCCAGAGTGGCCCTCCCGTAGCCGGATCGATCCCGTGCACCATCTTGTCGCGCCCGCCGACCACCAGCACGCCATCCGTAATCGCTGCCGATGAATAGTACGGAAACTTGCGCTTCGGGTGCTCGTAGGCCCAGCGTCGCTCGCCCGCCAGGCTCACTGCGAGAACCTGGTTCTCATAGGTGCCGAAATAGGCTACGCCCTGGCTAATTGCCGGGCTCGCGGCGACGTATGCACCGATCTCGATGCTGCCGAGCAACGCGCCGTCGCGCAATGACACGAGCCGCAGCACACCGTCGCATCCGACCGAGATCACCGTGTCGCCGACGATCGCCGGTGTCCCGTTCACGTAGCCGCCGGTCTCGATGCTCCAGACCAGCGTGCCGTCTGTGGCCGCCACAGCGTACAGGTGGTTGTCGTACGAACCGAAGATCAGCAGCCCGTCCGCGTAGTTTGCTGCCGAGACGATTCCACCACCCGTCTGGTACGACCACCGCTCGGCGCCGCTCTCGACATCGAGCGCGTGGAACGTTCCCGATTCATCGCCGAAGTAGACGGTGTCGCCGAAGACTGAAGGCGACGATCGGATCTCGATGTCGGTCTCGAAGCGCCACAGCTCGGCGCCGCTGTCGAGATCCAGTGCGTACAAACGGCCATCGAGTGAGCCCACGAAGACCCGGCCATCGGCAATCGCGGCGCTCGACTCGATGCTGTCCTCGGCCGAGAAGACCCATCGTGGCTCCGGCGCCGACGGAATCTCGATATTGGCCGTGCCCGTGAGCTCGGCGTTGCCGCGGAATACACGCCACGCGTCGTCGGCCCGGCCGTGCGCGATGCCGCTCGCCATCACGACGCTACAGGCGCAGGCAATCCAGCTGATCGTGCGCCGGCGTCGGGCGCGATTCATGGACTCAGTATGCCGACTCATAGATGCTCAACAGCTCGGGGGCGTCCACCGGACGCGGGTTGTAGTTGGCGGTCCATTGTTGTGCAGCCTCCTCCGCGAGCTTGCCGAGGCTCGCCTGCGGCACGCCGTGGGCGCGAAGCCGTAGTGCCACGCCGCTGCTTTCCTGCATTGCGGTGAGGAGTCCGGGAAGGTCGTTGACCTCGAGCACATCGTACTCGGCAGCGGCCGCATCACTCGCCAGGTTGTAGCGCACCACGTGCGGCAGCATGATCCCGACGGCGATGCCGTGGGTGATGTCGAAGCGGGCGGTCAACGGGTTGGCGCAGGCGTGTGCGGCGCCGAGCATGGAACGCTCGATTGCCGCCCCCGCCAGGTGCGCGCCGAGCAGCATCTGGCCCCGTGCCTCGAGCTCGTCCGGTGCGCTCACCGCCGGCTCGAAGCCCTCCGATAGCAGGTGCCACGCCTCACGGCTATAGAGTCGCGAGATCGGGTTGGCTCGCGTGCTGACAAGGCTTTCGACGGCATGCGAGATGGCGTCGATACCGGTGGCAACCCGTACGTCGCGAGGGACCGTTCCGGTGACGCCAGGATCGAGAACGGTGGCTCGAAAACGGGCTCCCGGATCGCCGCATGCCATCTTTCGATGGTCGTCCAGCCGCGAGATCAGCGCGTACGATTGCGCCTCGCTGCCGGTTCCGGCGGTGGTCGGCACGCCGATCGACGGCAGCATCTCAGCATGCGCCTTCCCTGTTCCCTCATAGTCCTCCATACAGCCGCCGTTGCTGTATACGAAGTTGACTCCCTTCGCCGTATCCATGGGACTTCCCCCACCGAACCCGATAAGCAGGTCGATCTCGTGCCGTCGGGCAGCCGTCACGCCAGACTCGACGCACGCCGTGCTCGGATTCGCCTCGACACCATCGAAGACGGCACAAGCGCACCCGAGTTGTGTCAACGCGTCGCCGAGCTCGTCGATGAGGCCCGTCGCCCGCACGCCGGGGTCGGTGATGATGAGCGGACGACGGGCGCCGAGCTCACTGACTATCGACGGCAGGCGAGCCCTTTCGCCAACACCGAAACAGACGTCGACGGCCCCGACCATGGCGCGCCAGCGAGCTTCACCGAGCGCTGGCGTAAGCGCAGATGTACGGGGCTCGATCACACTCATGGCGTCAAGTTGGGAGCTCTTGGAGGGATGGAGGCCAGGCGGGAGACAGCCAGAGTAATCCACGATAGCACGGTGTCCCGCAGGCTCGCATATGCGCCTCGGAGACTCGTGCGGTGGCTTACTGGCCCTGATGGCGCCGCGCTTCTAGCTTGGCTCCGCAGGTTGAGAAGGTCGACACCAGGTACGGCACGGCAACGGTGAGGGCCATCCTCAACAGGCGCTTGCCGTCGATGTTTCCCGCGACGATGGCTTCGCCGTGGTTGATGGCGACAAGCACCACTCCCACTACAGCGGCGAACTTGAGGCCGCGCACAATGGTGCTCCGCTGCAATGCGATCTCGATCCACTCAGACATGGCTCGATTGTCAGGCGGAGGGCCTGTCGCCGCAAATCCCACGGCGGAGTGGTCAACCCAAGGAATGGAAGCGTCAGGAGGGGCCGAGTGCGACGCGTGCGCCGCTACGCCCGCGACGCTACATTGTCATGGAGCAGCACGCTCCAGAGGAGGCCGTGGTGGACGGTGTGCGGATCAGGCAGGCGCGGCATCATGACCGGGAAGCCATGGTCGAGCTGTTACGCGCCAGCGAGTTGCCGGTCGAGGGGCTGGACGACTGTTGGCCCGAGGCCTTCATCGCCTGCGCAGGGGAGGCGGTGGCTGGGGTGGCGGCGCTAGAGCTTCAGGAGCCGGACGCGGTGCTGCGATCGGTGGCGGTCGCCGCTTCGCATCGAGGGCTAGGTGTCGGCGAGGCTTTGGTGCACCGGGCCCTGGAGGCGGCGCGGTCGCGGCGGGTCCGCGACGTCTATCTGCTTACCGAAACCGCCGCGGCTTTCTTTCCCAGGTTCGGATTTCGTGCGGCTCCTCGAGAGCAAGCGCCGGCCGCCATTCTCCAGTCCATTGAGTACAGTTCCCTTTGCCCGGCAAGCGCTATCTCGATGGTGCTTCGGGTCGGCAGCGACGCCTGAGCCATGAACTATCGCTTCGTTACTCTCGATGTCTTTACAGACACTGCCTTCGGTGGCAATCCGCTCGCTGTCTTACCCGATGCCAGGGGCCTCGATGGACGGACGATGCAGCGCATCGCGCGCGAGTTCAACCTGTCGGAGACGGTGTTCGTGTTGCCGCCTGACGACCCTGCCAACACCCGCAAAGTGCGCATCTTCACACCACGGACCGAGCTACCTTTCGCCGGTCACCCGACGGTCGGTACGGCCTTCGCGCTCACCGCGTTGGGAGAGATTGCGGCGCCGAAGGCCGAGGTCACGCTGGTACTGGAGGAGGGTGTCGGCCCGGTACCGGTCCACGTTCGCTGCACCGATGGCATGCCGGAGTTCGCGCAGCTCACGGCGGCGCAGCCGCCCGAGGAGCGATCGGTCTCCATATCGTTGCCCGATATTGCGGCGGTGCTGAGTCTCAGTGTCGACGAGCTACGAGCCGATGAGTTGAGCCTGGGCGCCGTTTCGTGCGGGCTGCCCTTTCTGTTCGTGCCTTTGCGCAGTATCGACGCAGTGCGCCAGGCGCGGTTGGATCATCGCGCCTGGCGCCGCTCCTTGGAGGGAACCTGGGCGCCGCAGGTGTTTCTGTTCGCCATGGAAGGCGTGCAACCGGGTGCCGACCTACACGCTCGCATGTTCGGGCCCGGTGTGGGTATCGATGAGGATCCGGCGACCGGGTCCGCGGCCACAGGGCTGGCCGCGTACCTGGCGACTCGGTCTGGTCAGGGTGACGGCGAGCTTCGCTGGGTGGTGGAACAGGGTTTCGAGATGGGGCGCCCGAGCCGCATGGATATCGAGGCGGTGCTTGGGGATGGAGAGGTCGTTGCCGCTCGGGTTGGCGGCGCGTCGGTCATGATCAGCGAGGGGAACATCCGTGTCGCGTGAAGGGCAGCGTCGGCTGCCCGTATTGCAGGTCGATGCGTTCACGCGCGAGCCGTTGCAGGGCAACCCGTGCGCCGTTGTACTCGACGCGGACGACCTCGATCCCTCGATCATGCAGGCGATCGCCCTCGAGATGAACCTCTCGGAGACCGCGTTCGTGATGCGATCTGCGGTCGCCGACTTTCGCGCCCGCTATTTCACGCCGGCGGCGGAGATTCCCCTGGCCGGCCATCCGACGCTGGCGACCACCAGGGCACTCATCGACACTGGACGCTTGGTGTTGGAAGAGGGCGGAACACGCCTCACACTGGAATTGAGAGACGGGCCGATCACAGTCGACGTGCGCGGCGTTGACGATCTTGCCGAGATCACCATGACGCAGCGCCGGCCAGTGTTCCTGCGCTCCTACGCGGCCGCCGAGATCTTGCCACTGTTCGGGCTGGACGAGGAGGACGGCCATCAGGACGCCCCGCCGCCACAAACGGTGAGCACCGGAACGCCGATGCTCATGGTGCCGCTTCGAGACGGCGACGCGCTCCGGCGAGCGCGTCTCGATATGGCCGCTTTTGCAGCCGCCCTCGAAGAGGGGGATTTCTTCAGCCCACACCTGTTCTGCCTCGGCGGCTTCACCGATGCCGGCGACACCGCGGCGCGGCACTTTGGCTTGCCGCCAGATACCTACGAAGACCCGTTCACCGGATCTGCAACCGGGGCGATGGCGGCGTACTGCTGGTGTCATGGACTGATTGAGAAGCCCCGATTCACGGCCCAGCAGGGGCACACGATGGGACGCCCCGGAACGGCCAATGTGGAGGTGATCGGCCCTGCCGAGGACATCGAGTCGGTACGTGTCGGGGGGGCCGCCGTGACCGTGCTGACAGGTGTATTGACGCTGCCGGTGGGCTGATTTGTGCTGATACGAAAGCACTGCAATAGTCACTGGTGATCACTGAAGGGGTCCGGACATCGTCGGTCAGTAGTATGAGCGCCGCGCGGTGGGGGGGGGCCGGTACCAGCGTCGGCCCTCGCAAATCGTGTCCCGCGTTGGCCACGGTGCTCGGGCCAACGCGACGCGATTCGTGACCGCGTCCGCCGGCAGGTGTCCTCGCGATCCGGCCTGCGTACCCGCTACCTGCTTGGCTGACCGCAGCTGTGGCGGTCCGAAATCAAGCGGCCGTATCCGACCACGGTGGGCGTGAGGTTCGGGAGGCGGGCGTGCGCCCCTCGGCAGCTGCGGTCAAGCTCGGCCCGGGCAGTTTTGCCGGGTCTCGCCGAGCCGCTAGCCTGGTCTGTGGGTGCCAGGGTGGACCCCGGCACCGCGCCACAGGGAGCTAGTCCATGAGCCGACAGGCAGCGGGATTCACTCTGGTCGAGGTCAGCGTCCTCCTCGTCGGCTTGCTGGTGGTGCTGTCGATCGTGGTGATCAACGTCAGCGACCTCAACCGTCTGACGCGCTTCGCCCGCGTGCAGGACGAGGTCACGACTTTGTGCTCCGCGTTGGCGCGATTGATCCTCGACACCGGCGATCTGGTGTCTCATCGTATCTCGGACCTCAGTAGCGCTCCGGCCGGCGTGCCGGTGGGCTTGCTGATCGGAGATGGCGACGAGCCGACCCTCAACAGCCAATCGCCGGGTCCTGCAGGCGCTCCCTGGCTACTGGCTGAGGGTGACCCGTTCGAGCAACTCGCAGACTACACCGGGACAATCTACCGTTTCACTGTCGATACGCTTGCCAATCATCTGTTGCACAACACCCCACTGGGTGCGCCGAGCCGCGGCTATCTCACGGCTGCGGGCAACGTCGGCGTTACGACGGTGGCGGGTGAGCCAGGAGTTTCCGGTGAGCAGGGCACGGACAACCTGTTCGCCTGGCGAGGCCCCTATATCAGCGGCCGCGTCGAGGCCGATCCATGGGGCAATCGCTACATGGCCAACGTATTCGGTCTGTATGTGCCCTCGTCCGCGGACGGTGGCACCTTCACGAGCTCTGTTGTCTGCTATTCGGCCGGCGCCGACGGGGAGGTCGACACGGCCTTTAACCAGCCAACTGGCTGGGCTACCCGTGACGACGATGTGAGCGCCTTCGTCGCTGGCGGGGGCGGGCTCTGATGCAGACCTCCGAGACGGAGACCCGAAGAGAAGAGCGCCCGAGGGGCGCCTGGGCCCTGCGCCGACCCTCCGTCTGAGGCGCCGGGGGGTGGGGTCCCTGGTCCACCCCCGGTGCCTTGGCCATCGGCGACACTAGACGGCGCGGACCAAGTGTCGGCGGTAGAGCCACCTCCTGGCGGCGGCCAACAGTGCCGTGAGTAACGCGACCCCGTCGCGATCAGCACCCATTCGAAGCGACTGAGATGGTCTCCCCAGTAGTCAGCGGTGCCGAACAGCGAGCCGCCGTCCTAGCCCGTGCCGCTGAAATCTGCTGCTGCAACGGTTGGTCAGGCCAGCGCTGAACCAGGGCCATCTCCCTGCTGTATGGCGGGCTCCGGCAACAAAGCCGTTGCCTCGATCTCTACCATCGCGCGCTCGTCGACCAGACGCGTGACTTCCATCAAGGCCATGGCCGGAAAGTGGCGACCCATACGCTGCTTCCAGTGGTCACCGAGCTCCTTCAAGCTCCTACGGTACGCGTCGATGTCGGTGACGAACACGGTCATTCGGCCAATATCGCTCGGCCCCCCACCGGCGGCGCGTACCACGGCGAGCGTGTTGTCCAAGGCGTTTGCGAACTGTTCCACGAAGCCGGCCTCCGGCGCCTTGCCGGTGCGATCGCGGGCTGTCTGCCCGGCGACGAAGAGCGTGCGTCCGCCGGCCGGCCCCAGCATGCCGTGGTTCCAGCCGCTTGGCACCCCAAGCTGCTCGGGGTTGATGACTTGGTAGCTCATTGCATGGATTCTCCACCATCGATCCCCAGTTCCTGGCCGGTGATGCGGTGGCCGGCGTCCTGGCGGAGTAGCAATGCCATCTGAGAATCGTCTCGGGCTTGTTGAGGTAACGCTGCCATCTCTGCGAGGCGGCGTACGGACAATGGTCGATTATAGGGTCACCGCGACCCGTACAATGATCTCCGACGTCGTATCGCCCTAAGACGGGTATCGGCTGGGTCCACATCGGAGAAAGGAGGGAGTAAGAGCGGTGCCATTCAGCAACGGGGGCCGATGTCGGCAGGGGCGATTCTCGGCTTGCTTCCCCACCGGGAGTTTCGCCGATCGCCGCGCCCATCGGGCGCCGCGATGGATCGCCGTGATGATCACGATGCTAGTGTCGGCGACTCCGGTGCGAGCGGCAGGTGCTTTCAAAATCACCGCCTTGTCCGACGACGCGCCGACCGGCTTCGCGGCCGCTTTCGATCGCCAAGTAGACGTCTTCGGAGTTCGAATCTACGCCACCCCACCGGTCCCGAGGGGAAAGCTGCTTCACGTCGCCAACGTGCTGGCTCAGTACCTGGACAACGACGCAGACGGTGCTGTGGACAACAAACGAGTGTTGAGAAAGTTGCTCGCGGCCCGCGCCTCGATGGTGATGTTCGCCGATTCACGCGAGACGGAGGCGTTCTTCGAGGCGGTTGACGACGAGACGTCGGATGCCATCGAGCTTCAGGACGTGGCGGCGGCGGAGACGTACCCCGGAGGGGCCGCCAAGGGTCGATTCGACGCTTCCCTCGAGGAGGTGCTCCACCTGATCTCACACGTGGGCCTGGCTCGAGCATATCCACGGATCTGGGGAGAACGGGCCGGAACCAAGCTCGCCAAGGCGATGGACATCGCCCGCGGCGGGCATCTCCTGCAGATTCCGGAGCAATACTCGGATTCGGCCTGGTACACCTATGACGATGTCACCTGTGACTATTCTTGCCAGGCGACCGAGTACTTCTACTGGGGGCTGACATCGTTGCTTGGCTTACAGGACTTCCCCGGCCGGTTCGACCAGATTCGCCACGAGTGGAGGCTCAACACGCCGGAGAAACTGGCGACTACCGATGCGAGGCTGTACCGGCTTCTGATCAGGAAGCGCTATAGGCTCCCGACCATCGCTCCGGACGGCGACTACCGGATCTGCTGACCGGCGGCGGAGGCCCACCAGATCACCTTCGGGGGTGGCTTCGAGGCGCATGAGTACGCGCGCGAGGTAGAGTTGCCGGAGAACTTTCCCCGCACGCACCTCGGCAAGATCGATCGCGGCGAGCTCATTCTCCGCGGCTAGCCGGAGACTCCCATGCCCAAAGGGCTGCGTACTTTGTTGGTGATCGTGTCGGCGCTGGTTCTGGTCTCGTTTGCGCTGCTGGTGATCAATCAGACCGCCGGCGTCGTGACGCTGGCCGAGGCCCTCAGGCCGGGGCTGGGCCAGATAGTGCTCTGGAGTCTGGTAGCCGTCTACGCTGCGCTGACCATCACCCCGCTGGTGTTGTTACTGCGGCTCCGCAAGCCCCTCATCGCGCCGACCGCGACCCAGGGACCGGAATACGACGCCTACCTGCGACGGCTCGCGGGGCGATTGTCGGCGAGCTCGCTGGTGTCGAGTCGGCCGATCGAGTCTCGCGAGCAGATCGAGGCGGCGCTCGCCGAGATCGGTGAGTGCGCCGATAGGCTGGTGAAGGCAAACGCCGGGCGAGTCTTCCTTGCCACCGCTGTATCGCAGAGCGGGCGACTCGATGCTTTCATGGTGCTCGGCATCCAGCTGCGAATGGTCTGGCAGTTGGCGCACCTCTACGCCCAACGCCCGACCATCCGTGAGCTATTCCATCTGTATGCGAATGTGGCGACGACGGCCTTCGTGGCGGGTTCTCTCGAGGACCTTGATGTCAGTGAGCAAGTAGCGCCAATCCTGTCGGCCTCGCTTCCAACGCTAGCGGGCGAGGTACCCGGACTGAGAGTTGCGGCGGGCCTAGTGGCAAACTCGATCGTTATCGGTAGCGCCAACGCTTTCTTGACCCTGCGCGTGGGAATGGTGGCCAAGGGCTACTGTGCACCGTTGGTGGCCCAACCCCGCGGGGTCGTGCGCCGCGCGGCGGTGACCCAAGCCACACGCCTGCTCGGCGAGGTGGTGGCGAATGGTAGCGCCAAGGTATCCAAGGCGGTCTGGGACGCTTCGCGCCAGGGAGTGAGCGCGACGGCCTCGGGGGTCGCCGGATTGGCCAAAGACGCTGGCGGGACCGTGGCAGGCCTCGCCAAAGGCGCCGGTGAAGCAGTCGCCGGCCTGGCCAAGGGGGTTGGCGACACGGCCTTTTCCGTCGTTCGCCGTAAGGCCGAGCACGAGGAGCCTCAGTAGGCTCGCCAATCTTCCGCCATGGCCTGTCAGGGGCGAGGAGCCGCGTCGTTCGCGAGCTCCCGGTTCGACCACCTACCGTTGTCCGCCGTAATCTGGTGGTTAGCTCGGCCCGGTTCCGCAGGCGCCCGCGGTCGGAATCTCGGCCGTTCCCGCGGCGAACGGCCCGCCCGTGAATCCGAGATCGTTTCGCGTGCCGTCGTGGTCGTTGCACGCCGCGATCGGGTCTCCACGATCGAGTGCCTTGCCGGCACCCGCCAGCTCGAAGTCGCCGTAGCTGGCCGAATCGGCATTGGCCGGCGGACGCCTGGCGAAGCGGGGGTTGCCATCGATGTTGCACTGTACCCGCTCATCGGGGCGCTGATTCTGAAGATGGCGGACCTTTTTCCAGTCACGTCCGTCGCGCAGGATGGCCGCGATCGTATTGCGGTGGAATCCGTTGTAGTGGATTGACGCCAGCCGGTCGCTGAAATCACAGATACCCCGGCCGCGCCGGTTCCCGCCCACCTGTGTACCGTTCCATGCCAGCAGGTTGTTGCGAATGATCGGTGCACCGCCTCGCGAGATCAGGCCGTTGCTGTCGCTTCGCGCGATGGTGTTGTTGATCACCCAGGGAGAGGCACCGACGATCTCCACGGCATGGGGATCTCCACGTCCGTTGTTGGTGTTGTAGATGATCAGGTTGTTGTAGATGAGCGGATTCGCCTTGCCACCGATATAGATTGCGCTTCCCTGCGACTCGGCACGGTTCCGTGCTACAAGGGTGCGCACGACCGTCGGGCTGGCGTTGCGGATATAGATGCCACCGCCGCGCTTGGCGATGCCTCCGGTTATGACGACGGAGTCGAGTACGCTGCCCGGACCCTCTCGATTCGAGAATCGCACCACGGGGCCGCGTCCCATACCTCGGATGACGGTGGCGTCGCCGACGCCGACGACCCGGATCTCCTTTCCTCGGAAATCGATGCGTTCGGTGTACTCGCCGGCCGCCAACTCGATCACGTCGCCATCGATGGCCGCATCGATCGCCGCTTGCACCGATTCTCCCGGCCCGACCGAGATCGTGTCGCGCCGAGCCTCCAAACCAGCGGCGCTGTGCGAATAGGCGGTCGCAACCAGGATCACGAGCCAGGCGAGCCGTGCCTTTCGGCGACGCGTTGCTGGCATCGATTCCTCTCTGCCTGCTGGAGATGGGCGACGGGAGGCACCCGTGAGAGATGCCACCCATGCATGTGATGGGAGAGAATATAGTGTCCCCGCTCCCCACGGGCCCTCGAGCGCGAGTCCGTCTATGCGCGATCACCTCTACGGCATGCCTCGCGGCATGCTGGTCAGCATCACGCTGCTGCCGTGGCTAGCCGGCTGTTCCGGTGAGCGCGCCGCGGTGGCCGATCCGTCGATTCCGCAAGCCGTGGCCCGTGCCGACGACGCGGTTCGCGAGGGGACCTTCCGGCAGACCTTGTTGATGACCGGTGAGCTGCAGGCTGTCTACGGGGAGCAAGTTCAAGTCCCGCGGCTGCCTAGCTGGGAGACGACCATCCGGTGGATGGTCGAGGATGGAACGCTGGTCGCCGAGGGCGATCGGCTGGTCGAGCTCGATACCGCGGAGATCGCTAGCGACCTGGAGAACAAGATCACCGCCCGCCAGACCGCTGCAAACCAGCTGGTTCGTCGTCAAGCGGAGCTCCAGGGGACGACGGCAGAGAAGGAGTTCGACGTCGAGCGCAACCGGGTGGCCGCGCGTAAGGCGGAGATCGAAGCGCAAGTTCCCGAGGACGTGCAGACGCGTAAGGTCTACGAAGAAAAGCAGCTCGCATACGAACAGGCGCGCGTCGCCTACGAGAAGGCGGTGACGGACATGCGGGGGCATCTGGACGCCGCCGAGGCCGAGCTCGAGGTGCTCCGGATCGACATTGCCAAGAGCGAGCGAGACGTCATCGTGGCACGCCAGGCGATCGAGACGATGGTGCTGCGGGCACCCCAATCAGGAATTGCTGTGGTGCTGGAGAACCGACGCGAGGATCGCAAGTTCCAAATCGGCGACACGGTGTGGGTGGGCGCCGGGATCCTGGAGATCCCCGACCTGTCCAAGATGTTGGTGGAAGCTCGGCTGTCCGATGTCGATGACGGCAAGATCACGCCGGGGATGCGCGCCTGGTGCACGCTGGATGCCTACCCCGAGGGGACCATCGGAGGAACGGTGCGGGCGATCGCCCCGATCGCCACCGCCGGCGAGCGTCGGTCGATGCAGCGATTCTTCACCGTCGAGCTCGACCTCGACGAGTCCGACCCGGAGCTCATGCGTCCCGGAATGTCGGTGAAGGTCGAGGTGGAGACCACGCTGCGCGAGCGAGCGGTGCTCGTATCTCGGCGTGCCCTCGAGTTCGACGCCGATGGCGCCTACTTGCGCCTGGCCGAGGTCGCCCACCAGCGTGTTCGGCTGGGGCCATGCAACGCGCAGGACTGTGTGCTCGAGGAGGGCCCGCCGGTGGGCACCCAGGTGGGCCTACGCTGATGCCGTCGCCGGCCGATCGATCTTCAGGAGCCGCCTGGCTTCCCCGTGCCGCCGTCCTACGACTCGTGGTCGGGGTTGCCATGCTGGTCGTCGCGGCAGGTTGGTGGCTCTCGGTGTCGTTCGCTTCCGGCCCCGATGTGTCGTGGGTGGTCGCAGAGATCGACGATCTGGTGATCGGTGTCGATGTCGAAGGTACCCTGGCATCGCGTGACTCGAGTCAGATCGGGCCCCCGCAGGTACCGGGCTTCTACGATTTCACGATCCGCTTCATGGCTCCGGAGGGCTCGGAGGTGGAACAGAGCTCGGAGGTGCTGAAGTTCGACACCTCGAATATGGACAGCCGGCTGCTGCAGTTGCAAACCGAGGCGGAGGAGGCCCACAAGAACATCGAAAAGCTCGATGGCGATACCCAGCAGCAGCTCATGACGCTCGAGCTTCAGCTGGCTGAGGCGGAGGCCAATCTCAGCAAGGCACGCCTGCAGAACGACGTGCCCGCCGAACTGCGCTCCGCCAACCAAGCGGAGATCGATCGACTGGATCTGGGCGTTGCCGAGGTCGAGGTGCGCAGCCTCCAGGGACGGCTGGAAGCAGCCAACACGGCTGCCGCGGCTCGCCGCGCCGCGCTGGTGGCGCAGCGCGACCGAGCCGTTCTGTTGGTAGCTGAAACTACAACGGCGATCAAAAGCCTGACGGTCACTTCACCCAGGGCGGGCACGGTCATTTACTCGAGCAACTGGCGCGGCGAGAAGAAGAAGGTCGGCGATTCGGTGTGGCGCGATGATTCCATCATCGAGATCCCCAACCTCGCGTTGATGATGGGTCAGGGCGAGGTCGATGAGGCGGATGCCGGCCGACTCCAAGAGGGGCAGTCGGTGGTGCTGAGGCTCGACGCCCATCCGGATATCCGATATCGCGCGCGAATCGAGTCGATGGCGATGACGGTGCGGCGTAAGCGCAGGTCGCGCAATCCGCTGAAGGTGATGCGGCTCGACCTGGCGCTCGACGACACTGACACCGAGCGCATGCGGCCGGGAATGCGGTTTCGGGGCACCGTGGAGGCCGAGCGGATAGGCGATGTATTGGTGATCCCTGCGCACGCCGTGTTTCCGTCCGATAGCGGGCCAGTCGTCTATCGGCAGGCCCTTTTCGGACACGAGCGCGTACGCGTCGAGCTCGGTGCTCGCAATGCGTTTGCCGTGCACGTGCTGAGCGGCCTCGCGGCCGGCGATCGCGTTGCCGAGACGCGGCCGGACGCATGATGTCGAGCACCCGCTGGATCGTGGTCGCCACGATCGTGCTGGTAGTGGCTGTCGGCACGGTCGGAATGGCGAGCTTGTGGAGGGCCGGCGACAGGTTGGCTACGTACCGGGTAGAACGCGGCCGTTTCCTGCATCGCGTCGACGCCGAGGGGATGCTGGTCGCCGAGACCGCGACGGTGCTCATGGTACCCAATACTACTGCCAAGGCGCCGATGAAGATTGCCTGGCTGGCGCGAGACGGGTCGCATGTCGAGGCCGATCAGGTGGTCGTCCGGTTCGATCCCACAGACATGGAGAATGAGCTGTTCAGTGGGCAAGCGGATCGTGACCAGGTGGCCAGCCGCGCCCAGCAGACGAGCATTCAACAGGACACCCAACTAGACAACCTGGGGCGCGACGCGGCGCTTGCCACGCTGCAGCTGCAGCACGCCCAAGACTTCCAGAGCACCGACACGGAGATCTACTCCAGCAAGGAGATTCGCGAGTCACAGATCGATGAAGAGCTGGCAAGCACGCGCAAGCAACACGCCGAGGACGCGCAGGCAGTTCGCGCCGCGATCGGCGAGGTAGAGCTCGACCTTCTCGACCTCGAGCGTCGCCAGGCGGAGCTCACCATCGAGCAGGCAGAAGCCGGATTGAGCGCGCTGGAGGTCAGGGCGCCCCACGAGGGTACCTTGGTGCTACGCCGCAACTGGATGGGCGAGCCGCCAACGGTCGGTCAGGTTGCCTTCGGAAGCCAGCCGATCGCCGAGATTCCGCAGCTCGGGGTGATGAAAGCCCAGGTCTACGTTCTCGAGGCCGACGCCGGCGGTGTAGCAGTTGGTACCCCGGCCCAGATCGTGCTGGACGCCCATCCCGGCGAGGCGGTCGAGGCGACGGTGCGGCTCGTCGCGGCGGTTGCCAAGCGCCGCAACCGCTGGTCACCGGTGCAGTACTTCGACGTCGAGCTGGAGCTGGCGACCACGGACCCCACGATGATGAAGCCCGGGCAAAGGGTACGGGCCACGCTGCTGCTGCAAGACCTTGACAACGTTCTCGCGGTTCCCCGCGAAGCGGTGTTCCAGGATGACGAGGGCCGCCCGTTTGTCTACCGGCGGGGCGGCAACGGGTTCGAGTCGATCGGCGTACAGCTGGGATCCGCGGCGCTGGGCCGCGTCGTGGTCAGCTCGGGAATCGCCGCCGGCGATGTGCTGGCGCTGGAGGATCCGAGCCGCGTCGCCTTGGCGAGCGAGAGTGAAGCGCCGTCGGGTGGCCCAGGGCTCGTCGGCGGCGGGGCGCGGCCTTGAGCGTTGCCGAGGCGCTGCTGAGCGCGCTCGCCAATCTGGCGACGCACAAGCTAAGGTCGGCGCTGACCATGCTCGGCATGATCTTCGGGGTTGGCGCCGTGATCGCCATGCTGTCGATCGGCGCCGGAGCCGAGCGCCAGGCAATGGAGATCATCGATCGCATGGGGCTGCGGAACGTGCTCGTACGCGATGTCGAGCGTAGCGAGGACGAGCTCAGCGAGATCCGACAGAAGTCGCTGGGTGTGTCGCTGCGAGATGCGAGCGTGATCCGCGACGGGATCCCCGGAGTAGATCTCGCCGTTCCCCGGGTCGAGATCGAGGCGTACAAGATCATGGCGGTGGAGTCACGCGCCGACGGAAGCGTGATCGGCGTATCGTACCGCCAGGCCGAGCTTTCCGGGCTGCGTATCAGCGAGGGACGATTCCTCGATCGGCTCGATGAAGAGCTCCATGGACAGGTGTGTGTCATCGGTGCGGGGGTTCGACGAGATCTATTCGGGGTCGGGACCGCGCTCGGCGGGCAGGTCAAGATCAACAACGTCTGGTTTGAAGTGGTGGGTGTGCTGGAGGAGGTCGGCGGCGCCGGATCATTCGAAGGAGTAGATATCGGAACCACTGCGTCGGAGATCTATGTCCCCGTCAGCACTGCTATTCGCAAGTTCGATCGCGAGCCGTTGCGCGCACCGGTGGACGAGATCGTGGTGCGACTCGACGACGAGGTATCGCCGCAGGCGAGCGCCGTTGCCATCCGACGGCTGCTCGAGCGGATCCACGGGGGGGAGGATGACTTCGAGCTGGTGATTCCGGAAGCGCTGCTGGATCAGAGCCAACGGACACAACGTCTGTTCAACATCGTCATGGGCTGCATCGCTGGAATCTCACTGCTCGTCGGTGGCATTGGTATTACCAACATCATGTTGGCCACGGTGCTGGAGCGTACGCGCGAGATCGGCATCCGTCGGGCGGTTGGTGCCCGCCGGCAAGAGATTCGCGCCCAGTTCATGATCGAAGCGTTCGCGATCAGCGTCCTTGGCGGAGCCGCCGGGGTCGCGATGGGCATTGTCATCGCCAAGGTGGTGGCGGCGTCGGCCGGTTGGGAGACTGTCGTAACGGCATCTTCGATCGCGCTGTCGACGAGCGTATCGATGGCAGCAGGACTGGTCTCTGGCATCTATCCGGCTACCCGGGCAGCGCAGCTCGATCCCATCGAGGCTCTGCGCTACGAGTAGCGCGCTGGCTGCGCGCAGGGTGGCTGGCGGGGTGTCGCGTTCGCCCCGCCGTGCGACACTCGGAGGGATCCCTTTGACCGAGGTCCGAGTCATGAACGCAGCGCATGCCAGACTGGCGCTGGCGATGCCACTACTGGTCGCCGCAGCGTCGCCTCATACCCCCGCCGCGAGGACTCCAGTGCTCCAGCGTGCCGCGATTCAGGAGCTCGACTTGGCACTCGACGACGGCACCGAGCTCCACTACGCCGTCGCAGTGCCCCCTGACATCGTTGCCGGGGAATCGCTGCCACTGGTCGTCGGACTTCATTTCGGCTGGCGAGGCGAGCAATCCTCGCGTTTGGGGCGCGACTTCCTGCGCATCATGCTGGAGCCGGGCCTGAGCGATACGCGAGCCATCCTGGTGGCCCCGAACTGCCCGGAGGGGTCGTGGAACCATCCGCGCGCCGAAGCCGCAGTGCTTGATCTGGTGGACGCACTGGTGCGCGAGCATCCGGTCGATACGGATCGCATTCTGGTTACCGGATTCAGCCTCGGTGGTATGGGTACATGGTTCTTCGCCGCCAACCATGCCGAGGTCTTCGATGCTGCGATCGCCATCGCCTCGGTGCCCGTTATTGACCATGGCAACAGGTCGCGCGACGACCCGGACGCGTTTCTCGCCGCAGTCGCAGAGGGCACGGCGCCTTGGGTACGCGCGTTGATGCGTATCCCGTTCTTCGTAATTAATAGTCGAGCCGACGAGCTGATTCCCTTTGCCCACGCCGAAGCTGCTACGGGAGCCCTGGTCGAGAGCGGCGCTCCGTTGCAGTTCCTGTCGCTGGATGGGATCAGTCACTACGAGTCGGCCCGCTATGTACCGGCTCTGCAGCAGGGGGTCCGCTGGGTGCTACAGCAATGGGGTGCCGCGTCAGGCTCTGGTCGATAGTGCGGAGTTGTCGCGGTGATTAACCCTCGGACCGCTCGCCACGTGCTCCTCGGTTTGGCACTTGTGGTGTCGTCGGTATCGGTGGCCGGCGCTCAGCATCCTGGGGGGCCGGTACCGACGGAAGACCGCTTCTCCTGGTACGCCGAGCACGTGCGCATGGCCGCGGAGTCGCCGTTCAAGCATCTGCGTTGGCAGTTCCTCGGACCCACCAACGTGAGTGGCCGGATGACCGACGTCGCGGTGGTCACGCCACGAGGCCAAAGCTACACGCTCTTTGTTGCCGGAGCCTCGGGAGGTGTGTGGCGTAGCCGCAACGAAGGCGTGTCGTGGGAGCCGGTGTTCGAGCACGCCGTGTCGACGTCCATAGGCGATGTCACGATCGCGCCGTCCAATCAGGACATCGTCTGGATCGGCACCGGCGAGGCCAACATCTTTCGCAGCTCGATGGCCGGGGCGGGAGTCTACAAGTCGACGGATGGCGGAGATACCTGGGAGCACATGGGCTTGGGAGCGACTCATACCGTGGCTCGCATCGTCATCCATCCTGCCGATCCGGACGTTGTCTATGTCGCCGCGTCGGGCCACGAATGGACCGACAACCCGGAGCGTGGCGTCTACAAGACGACGGATGGCGGGAGGACCTGGAGCCGGGTGCTGTTCATCAACGAGCACACCGGTGCTATCGACCTGGTGGCCGTTCCCAGTGCCCCCGACACGCTATATGCGGCCACCTGGGATCGTATCCGAAAGAAATGGAACGATCCGAGGAATACACCCGATACCGACGGATCGGGGGTGTGGAAGACGACCGACGCGGGAGCTACTTGGCGCCCGGTTAACGAGGGGCTCCCGGCGCCGGTTGACCGCGGTCGCATCGGGATCGACGTTGCTGCTTCGAACACCGATGTGGTCTATGCCTTCATCGACAACTACGCGGTTGCGCGTTCACCCGAGGAGGGCGAGATTGACTCCTACGGTCGTCCGCGCGCACCGGTGATTCGCGGCGCCACCGTGTACCGCTCCGACAACGGCGGTGAGACCTGGGCCCAGACATCGGAGAGCAACGACACCATGCAGGGGCTCGGCGGTACCTATGGGTGGGTGTTTGGTCAGATCCGCGTCGACCCTGTCAACGAGGATCGCATCTATGTGATGGGCCTGAGGTTGAACGTCTCCGACGATGCCGGGCGTAGCTTCCGCCGGCTAGACGGGATGCACGGCGATCATCACGGCCTGTGGATCGATCCGCACAACCCTGACTATCTCGTGAATGTGAACGACGGGGGGCTGGCGATCTCGTACGACGCCGGTCAGAACTGGCGCACGTTCGAGGAAAGCCTACCGCTGGCACAGTTCTTCAACGTCGGCCACGACATGGACGAGCCTTTCCGCGTGTACGGCTCCATCCAGGATCATGGTTCGCGTCGTGGTGTCGTCAATCTCCGCCGCGGCCGCAACAACATTCCGGCGGTTGCCTTCGAGGACGCACCGGGTGGCGAAGGTTCCACTCACGCCATCGATCCTACGGACCCTGACGTGGTGTACGCGGCGGGATTCTACGGCAGTATCTTTCGCGCCGACCTGGCGTCGGGCAACCGTCAGCAACTGGTGCCGGAGCCGGAGGAGGGGGAGGCCCCCCTACGTGGACAATGGGTCGCCCCGTTCATCATTTCGCCGCACAACCCACGGGTGATCTACCACGGCATGAATTTCCTTTACCGCTCGATGAATCAGGGGGCATCGTGGGAGCGCATCAGCGACGATCTCAGCTACAACGAGGCCGACAAGATCGGTGACATCCCGTACCAGACGATCTACTCGATATCGGAGTCACCGCTACAGTTTGGCCTGCTGTATGCCGGCACCGACGACGGGCGCGTATGGAGCACCGACGCCGCTTCCGGCTGGACGGAGATCACCGGTGAGCTCCCGCCCGGTAGGGTCATTGCGGAGCTCGTCGCATCCAAGTTCGACGTCGACACGCTCTACGCGACGCAGAACGGCAAGCGCGACGATGACTTTGCACCGTACCTGTGGAAGTCGACCGATCGTGGCACTACCTGGCAGGACATCGGCGAGGGGATCCCCGGAGGTCCGATCAATGTCATGAAAGAGGATCCGCACGTCGAGGGCGTCCTCTACGTCGGCACCGATACCGGGGCCTACGCCAGCCTCGACAACGGTACCCAGTGGCACGCTCTGCCGGCGGGGCTCCCCAACACGTTCGTGCAGGACATGGTGGTCCATCCGCGCGATGACATCCTCGTAGCAGCCACACACGGGCGTGGGATGTGGGCGCTCGACCTGCGCCCGATCCAGCAGCTGACCGACGACGTTCGTGGGCGACCACTGCACGTCTTCGACGTCGAATCCGTGATTCTGCCGGAGCGTCGGAGGGGATTCTCTGGTGGAGGTAGCGATGACCGGCCGCGCGTCGCGGTGCACTACTGGCTGGGCGCACCGAGTGAGGTCACAATCACGGTGCGAAGTGCCGACGGCAAGGTCGTGCGAGCGCTCGACGGGACCGGCGATGCCGGCCACAACATGACGATGTGGGATCTGTCGATCGATACCACCGAGGATGGCTCACGGCGCCCGCCCCCCGCCGCGCCTGGCAGCTACACCGTCGTCGTCGACACGGCGACCGAATCGGTGGACGCGCCGATCACCGTCAGAGGCGGCGGTGCCGAGCGTCCGTAGAACCCAGGCGGCTGTCCTCGTCGCCACGCTGGCGGCGGGATGTACGCAGCCAGCCCTCGACCATGGGGCGCAGCTGGAGGGTCTCATTGCGGGCTACATCGAAGCGCGCTATTCGGAGTCGACGACGCCGAGAGACCTGCGTGCCGCCGCCTTCGTTGGCAGGATTGCCGCCGATCGCATACTGCTCGCGCAGTTGCGTGACGTTGCCACCGGCTCCTTGTCACGTTCGCAGCGCATCGATCGTGCCTACTTGATCGGTGCCCTGGAGGCCGACATCTTCGACGCCGAGACGGCGCGGCGCTGGGAGACCGACCCCACGACATACATTCCGGCGGGCTCGATCGCCGCTGCGCTCGATGCGACGGCAGCCGAGCCCATGCCGGCTTCGCGCCAGCAGCTCTTGGCCCTGCTGGAGGGCATCCCCCCGGCTGTGGAGGCTGCCCGAGCCAATCTTGGAAGCCCCCCGCGCAGATTTACCGAAGCGGCGATCTTCGAGATCTCCGCGACGCTCGCGGCCTTGCGAGAGCGCCGCTCGCCGACACCGGGAGCGCAGATCGATCCACTTCTGGTCGATGCCACCGACGTCGCGATCGAGGCGCTGCACGGGTTCGAAGGCTACTTGCGTAACGTTGTGCTGCCACGCTCCGACGGTGATTGGGCCATCGGTACGGAGCGCTACGACTACCTCGTGCAGCATCGATGGATGCTAGATGCCGATGCCGACGCGATCCTGGAGCGTGGTCAGCGAGCGTTCGACGAAACCGAGGCGAGAGCTCAGGAAGTTGCTGAGCGCATCGCTCCCGGCATGCATTGGATCGACGTATACGAATCAATCAAGGACGATCATCCGCCCTTCGATGCCATCAAGGATGCGTATCAATCTCAAATGGATGCGGCGCGCGCCTTCGTTCGTGAGCGCCAGGTAGTCACGCTGCCGGATAGCGAGCACGTCGTTACCGTGGACACGCCGCTGGCGATGCGTCGCTCGTCGCCGTTCGGGACGTTCCAAACGGTGCGACCTTTCGACGATGGGGTCGAGGGGCGGCTCGTGCTCACTCCGATCGATGCCGAGCTGCCAGCCGACCAGCGCCTGGCCAGATCACGCTCGCACCATCACGCATGGACGCCGATCATCGCCGTTCACGAGGCCTATCCCGGACATCATGTGCATGCGTTGAAGGCGCGGGACAACCCCCGGCCGTTACGGCGGGTGGCCGCCGAGCCCATCACCCTCGAGGGCTGGGGGCTGTTCACTGAGAGCCTGATGTTCGAGCTCGGCTTCCTGGCCGGAGACGAGGTCGAGCTCACCATTCTGCGCAACCGACTGTGGCGCGCGGCGCGCGTTATTCTCGACGTGAGCCTCCACACGGGCCGCATGGGGATCCGACAGGCAGTCGATTTTCTCGTCGATCGTGTTCGCTTCGAGCGCAGCGCGGCGGAGCTCGAGGTGGGTATGTATCCGCGGCGCCCGACGTACGTGCTCGGCTATCTGATCGGCATGCAGGAGATCGAGCGGCTGCGCGACGATTGGGTGGCCGCCAACGGACCCCCCAACCCACCGTCCACGCTGTACGATGCTCTCCTTTCGGCCGGCGGCATCCCGCCGGCGCTCATCCGCGCGGAGTTGCTCGGCGAGGAGACACCAGAGCCTTGACGAACAGGGGTGGGAGGCATCTCCCGCCCCCACCGGAGACTCATTCGATGGTGGTGAAGCTGCCGATTGGTACGGATCTGGATGGCATGCGCGCCATCGGCCACGCCGTGGCGAGCACCATCGAGAGTATGCGATGCGAGCTGCGCGCCGGGATCACTACGCGTGAGCTCGACATGGTGGGGCGCCACGAGCTGGCTAGGCAAGGCGCCCGCTCTGCTCCCGAGCTGGTTTATCAATTCCCAGCCGCCACCTGTATCAGCGTCAACGATGAAGCGGCCCACGGGATCCCCGGTGATCGCCAGGTATGCGATGGGGATTTGGTCAATATCGACGTGTCCGCCGAGCTCGACGGTTACTACGCTGACGCCGGCGCTTCGTTCCCGGTCGGCGCCGCAACAGCGGCGGCGCAACAACTCTGCGACGCCGCGCAGGAGGCGCTGCACGAGGCGCTGCGGGCCGTCCGGTCCGGCAAGCTCGTCAATGGCGTGGGTCGGGCCGTCGAGAGGGTGGCTCGGGAGCGAGGATTTCGGGTGATACGCAACCTCTGTGGGCACGGGGTGGGTCGCAGCCTTCACGAGGACCCCCGCACGCTGCTCAACTACTACGAGCCGCGCGATCGCCGGAGGTTCAACGAGGGCATGGTGCTCACCGTCGAGCCCTTCCTGTCGGCCTCTGCGGATCGTGCCCTGGAGGGCGACGATGGTTGGACCCTGAGGACTGCCGATGGCAGCCTGGCGGCACAGTACGAGCACACCGTGGTGGTGACCCGCAAGGGCGTCGAACGGCTGACGGCGCTATGAGCGTCCTCGTTCGCTGGCCGCGACACCTGACGGTGTCGCAGTGGGGCCGGCCGATCGCGGGCCGATGATCGAGCAGGTTGCCGATGGCGTGGTGCGAGTCTCGCTGGCGCCGCTCGCCAGCCTGAACTGCTACGTGCTCGATGACGTGCTCGTCGATGCCGGGGCTCGGTGGTCCGCTCGCCGTATCCTGCGTGCTCTTCGCGGTCGCGACATTCGGGCGCATGCGTTGACTCATGCGCATCCCGATCATCAAGGCAGCAGCCGGGAAATCTGCCGGCGGCTGGATGTGCCGCTCTGGTGTGGGGAAGCAGACCGCGCCGTTACCGAGTCTGGCGAGCTGCAACTGCAGTTTCGCAACCCGGAGGGGATGATCGCTCGGCTTCAGGCGATGCTGGTAGGGGGGCCAGGACACCCCGTCGATCGCGTCCTGCAGGAGGGCGACCAGCTCGGCGATTTCACCGTGCTGCAAACGCCTGGACACACCGCTGGGCACTTGTCATTCTGGCGCCCCCAGGACCGTCTGTTGGTGATCGGAGATGCGGCACTCTCCATGAATCCGTTGACCACTCGGCGCGGGCTACGAGAGCCTCCGGAGCTGTTTACCCGGCACCCGGAACGGAATCGAGCATCCCTGCGGAAGCTCGCCGTCCTGGGGCCAGAGACGATTTGCTTCGGACACGGGCCGGTGCTGCACGATGGCGCCGCGTATCAGGACTTCGTCGCTCGCCTACCACCACGCGCGCCGTACGAGTGGACCGAGGCATGAATCCCCGTACCCGGCTCGTGCTCGATCAGCTGTCGGCGCTCGCCGACCCTGACAAGGCGCCCGCGACGCAGGCGTACATGAAGACCGACATGCCGTTCTTCGGCGTGCAGACCAAACCCAGACGCCTGGTGGCGACACAGGCGGCACGGGACTACCCGGTGGCGGACCTGCAAGAGTACGAGCACGCCCTACGGGAGCTCTGGGATCAGCCGCAACGCGAGTGTAAGTACGTCGCGCTCGACCTGGCGCGTCGTTTCGAGAGCTTCATCGTTTCGGCAGCGCTGCCGATCTACGAGCACTTCAGCGTCGGACGCCCTCATTACGCTTGCCCGCGACCTGGTGCGCATTCCCAGCGTGCTGGGAGGTGAGGGGCCGGTCGCTGACCGCGTTGTCGACGAGATGCGCCGACTCCAGTACGACGAGGTCGGAATCGATGCTGCGGGCAACGCCGTAGGGGTGGTCGAGGGCGCCGCCGCCGGACCGACGATTCTCTTCGATGCGCACATGGACACGGTCGACGTCCATCCGCGCGACGCCTGGTCTCATGACCCGTTCGGCGGTGACCTGGTCGATGGTCGCATCTATGGGCGTGGCAGCTCCGATATGAAGGGCTCGCTAGCTGCGATGATCCACGGTATCGGCCGTCTGGATCGGCGAGTTCTTCGTGGCCGTGCGGTGGTCTCCGCATCCGTCGGGGAGGAGCTCATTGAGGGGGCGGCACTGCGCACCGTGATGCAAGAGCACGCTGCTGACTTCGTGGTCATCGGCGAGGCCTCCGAGCTCGATGTCGTGCGCTCCGGACGCGGGCGCGCCGAATGGGTGGTGACCACCAAGGGCGTGCCGTCGCACGCCTCCACTCCCGATGAGGGTGTCAACGCGGTGCACGCTATGCGCGCCGTGATCGAAAGCGTTGAAGCGCTGCCGATGCGCAGCGATGCGTTCGTCGGCGATGGGGTCATGTGCCTTACGGACATCATCTCGATTCCACATCCGGCGCACTCGGTGGTCCCCAGCGGCTGCCGGGCTACCTATGAGCGCCGGTTAATTCCCGGAGATACCCAGGAAGGATTGGCGGAGGAGATGCGGGCAGCCTGTGCCCGTGCCGACGTCGGCGACGTCAACATCCGTCTCGCCGACACTGACTACACGACCTATACAGGGGTTCGTTGGGAGACGCCGAAGTGGTTCGCACCGTGGGAGCTCCCGGAAACCCACGAGCTCGTTCAACAGTCGCTTGCGGCGCTCGGCTCGATTGGTCAACGGCCCGGCTTGCGCAGCTACCAGTTCTGTACCAACGGAGCGCATAGCGCCGGTTGTGCTGGCATTCCGACCATTGGCTACGGCCCCTCGCGGGAAGATCAGGCGCACGTGACCGACGAGTACGTCGAAGTCGATCAGCTCCTGGAGGCCAGTAGCGGGTACCAGGCCATCGCCCGAACGATGTTGGGTACGTAGCACGCGACGCCTCCACAACGACCTGCCAGGGGCGGGCCACTCGACAGTCCGGCGAGGATCGCTAGAATGGGCGCCCTGGAGTGCCCGGTAGCCCGGTTCGGTGCTATGGAAAGCGCAGTGCATGCGAGGCTCTAATGCGACGGTTCGTCGTTTTCAATACCAAGGGCGGGGTGGGCAAGACAACGCTGGCCTGCGGGTTGGCCGCTGCATTTACCCGCCACGGGTACCGGGCCGTAGTGTGTGACGCGGATCCTCAGGGCAGCCTTACGAGCTGGTTCGGTCTCGAGGGTCGCCGGGGGCTGGCCGAGACCATCGTGGGGACGCTTGATCCCCGCTTCGCGGCGATCTCCATCCGGAATCAGCTGCACGTCGTGCCCACCGGCGATGCGACCATGCTGGAGCTCATCTCACGGCGCACCGCGGGCGAGATTCCGCCTTACGCCAAGGAGATCCCGGCACACATGTTGATCGTCGATACCGCGGCGGGAGTGAGCGGGCTGACCGATGCATTCCTGCGTGCCGGCCGTCCCGAGATCATCGTGCCGGTGTCGGTCGATGGCGGCTACTTGCCGCTGGCGGCGCTGGAGCGCAGCTTGAGGACGGTCGAAGACACGTTGGGTCGCGGGCCCGACTACGTCGTGCCGACAATGTATGACCGCCGCACGGCGAGCTCTGATCGAGCGGTGGCCGATCTGCGGAGCCTCTGTGGGCAGATCCTGAGCTCGCCGATCCGCACCAACGCCAAGCTGGCGCGGTCGGCATGGGCTCATGAGATACCGGCCGACCCGAAATCGACAAGTGATTTCGGGCGGCTGGCGGAGCTTATTTACGCCCGCTGGGGAGATGTCGTTGCCGTGCCGTCGCGCCTCACCGTCCCAGCAGACGTTCGATAGCGCGGCCCGTCTCGGTCTTGCCGGGCCGTTGCACGCGCCCTTCGAACTGCGCTCCCTCGGAGATCTGGATCACCGGTGCGGCAACATCACCATAGACCGTCGAGGTCGGGCCGAGCTCGATCCGCTCAGTGCCGCGAATGTTCCCTTGACGCGTCCGAGGACCAGGATGCGTTGCCCCTCGACGGTGGCCGTGGCGTTGGCTTCCTTACCAATGACGAGAGCGCCCTTGGCTTTGATCTTGCCGTCGACGCGTCCGAGGATGGTGAGATCCTCGGTGGTTTCGAGCGTGCCCTTGAAGTTGACCTCACGGCCGAGCGTGCACGGCTCGACGGTGGAGTCTAGCGGACGAGGACCGGACTTCGGGGGAGACTGAGTCTTCACTTCCATTGTCTACTGCTCCATCCCCCACGCATTTAGCCCAGCGGTATTGAATCCGGTTGGCGAGGCCAAAACAAGACGGTGAACAGTGAAAACTGCGACAACACGGTTGTCGCGATGACGAGCCTGGCAGGATAGGCTGCGGCCGGCGGTTGCTGTTTGCCGCCGTGTCCGGCAACGCTCGCGGCCGACCGGCTGGTTGAAGGCTTGCTTCATGGAGGTTCGCATGCGCGGCAAATTGATGTTTCTGGCGGCCTCCATCCTGGTGGTAGCCTCGTCTGTCGCGCCGAACGGCGCCATCGCCGCCCGGCCTTCGCCGCTCCTGGAGGAGCTGCAGGTTCCGGAAGCCATGCTCGCGGGATTGCGCTACCACATGGTGGGGCCGTCGCGCGGCGGACGGGTGACCGCTGTGGCGGGGCATCCTGCTCGGCCGGGAGTCTTCTATATGGGCGCCAGCGGTGGTGGGGTCTGGAAGACCACCGACTACGGCCAGGATTGGTTTCCGGTTTCCGACGGCTACTTCGCCACCGGTTCGATCGGGGCAATCGCGATCGCCGATTCGAACCCCGACGTGGTCTACGTATCCACCGGCTCCGACGGACTGCGCAGCAACGTCATCGTCGGCAAGGGCGTGTACAAGTCGACCGACGCCGGTGCCACCTGGACCCATCTCGGGCTCGAGGACACCGGCAATACCGGGGCGGTGCTCGTTCACCCCGACAACCCGGACATCGTCTACGTAGCCGCCATCGGGAATCCTTTCGCGCCCAATCGGCAGCGCGGCGTTTACCGTAGCCGCAACGGCGGCGCGACCTGGGTACAGGTGCTCTTCGTCTCCGATAGAACCGGTGCGGTGGATCTCGAGTTCGTCCCCGGCCAGCCCGGCACGATCTACGCCAGCATGTGGGAGACGGAGCGCAAGCCGTGGACGATCCTGTCTGGCGGCATGGAGGGCGGGGTCTTCAAGTCGGAGGACAACGGTGACAGCTGGCGTCGCTTGACCGACGGCTTGCCCACCGGGCTGCGCGGTAAGTCTGACTTGGCGGTGTCGGCCGCGGCTCCAGAGAGGGTGTACGTGCTCATCGAGGCGCCAGGGTCGGATGGAGGCGTCTATCGATCCGACGATCGCGGCGAGACCTGGTCGCAGGTGACCGACTTCCAGCCGATTCGCAACCGCCCGTTCTACTACTGCAACCTGCACGCCGACCCCAACAACGCCGACCGACTGTGGGGCATGGCCGAGGGGTTCTATCAATCCGACGACGCCGGCATGACCTGGCAGGCGCGACGAGTACCGCACGGCGACAACCACGACCTGTGGGTCAATCCCGCCAACTCCGACGTGTGGATCCAGAGCAATGATGGTGGCGCCAATATCACTCGTGACGGCGGCTCCACCTGGTCGACGCAGTCCAACCAGCCCACCGCCGAGCTCTATCAGGTCGATGTCTCCGACGAGTTTCCCTACCGGCTGTTTGCGGGGCAGCAGGACAACAGCACCATCTCGGTTCCGAGCCTGCCGCTGACCAACCGTGCCTCCGGCCAGCAGGCCTACTGGCAGGAACACGGCGGCTGCGAGACCGGACCGGCGGTGCCGAAGCCAGGCGATCCCGACATTGTTTACGCCAACTGCAAGGGCCGATTCGGGGTGTTCAATCGTCGCACCGGCCAGGAACAGCACTACTACGTCGGCTACTGGAACCTGTACGGCCGCAACCCCAAGGACCTGCCGTATCGGTTCCAGCGCACCGTGCCGGTGCATGTGTCACCGCACGACCCCGATCGCGTCTACCACGCCTCGCAGTTCCTGCATGTGACCGAGGATGGCGGCGTCACCTGGACTACGATCTCGCCCGACTTGACCGCCTTCGATCCCGAGACCCAGGTGGTCTCGGGATCGCCCATCACCCTGGATGTGACCGGTGAGGAGCACTTCAGCGTGCTCTACGAGGTCCAGGAAAGCCCGCACGAGTTTGGTGTCATTTGGGCAGGCGCCAACGATGGGCCGATTCACCTCACCCGCGACGGCGGCGCCAGCTGGCAGAACGTCACGCCCCCCGAGCTCGGGCGCTACGGCCGTGTGCAGACCATCGAGGTGTCGCCGCACCATCCTGGTAGAGCCTACGCGGCCGTGTTGCGCTATCAACTCGGCGACTTTGCGCCCTACGTGTTCCGCACGGAAGACTACGGGGTCACCTGGACACGCATCACCACGGGCGGCAACGGTATTCCGGGGGATCATCCGGTACGGGTCGTGCGCGAGGATCCGGTGCGTGAGGGGCTGCTGTATGCCGGGACCGAATTCGGCATGTTCGTGTCGTTCGACAACGGTGGGCGGTGGCAATCGTTGCAACGCAACCTACCAGCCGTTCCGGTAACCGACATCAAAGTGGTCGACGACGACTTGGTGCTCTCGACCATGGGACGCAGCTTCTGGATCATGTATGACGTCTCGCCACTACGACAGCTCAGCGACGTGGTGGTGGAGTCGTCGTCGCATCTGTTCGATGTGGGGGAGGCGGTTCGGTTCCGTGCCAACAGCAGCTCCTCGTTCGGCCGCTCGCGGTCCGCCGATCCGCAGTATCCGCGCGTTGGCGCCAACATCGACTACTGGTTGGCGAGCCAGCCGCAAGGCGAGTTGATGCTGGAGATCTCGGATGCTCGCGGTCGCGTGATTCGGCAGCTGTCGAGCGCCGCGCCCGGGGAGAGGGTCGTGATCCCGGAGCCCGGAATGCGCGACTGGCCCCTCGTGCGCGCCGGCACGCCGCGGCTCGACAAGGGCGCCGGCTCGCATCGCTACGTCTGGGATCTGCGCTATCCGGGGCCGTGGTATGCCTCCGACAGCAGCCGGCGGTCCGGGCAGGGCGGCCCCATGGTGCCGCCAGGCAGATACACCGCGCGACTCTCACACGGCGAATGGTCGTCGAGCACCGAGTTCGACGTAGTGATGGATCCCCGCGTTGCCGCCGAGGGGATCTCGGTGGCCGACGTGCGCGCTCAGGCGGAGCTTTCGTTGCGCGTACGCGACACCTACGGGGCCGCCAATCGCGCCGTCGCCCAGATCAGCCAGATCAGGGACTCCGGGGCGGCCTTCCCCGAGCAGCTTCAGGAAGTCTGGGATGCGCTGGTCGACGCCTCACGCCGCTACTCGCCCGTCATGCTGGTGAGCCAACTCCAGTACCTCTACGACAACCTCAACCGCGCCGATCAGCGACCCAGCGGGGACGCCGTCGCCCGCCACGAGGAGCTGAAAACCGAGCTCGACGGCCATCTGGAACAGCTACAACGGTTGCTGGCGACGCGCTAGCGGACAATCCGAGAGCTCGACGGACAAGCGGTCGCATGTGAGTCACGCTGTCTGGAAGGCCCGGGCTCTGTACAGGAAGTCGACGATGTTGCCCTCGTGCGGTTGCAGCCAGTTGAGCTGAATCGTCGGGATGGCGCCGAAGTTCAGGCGATCGATGTTCTGCGCGTCCAGCAAGCCCTGGCGAAACGCCGCGTCGTCAGTGATTGCGCTGGCCACCAGCGTGTCGCCGATCGCCCCGATCATCTGGTCCTGCTGACACTCGACAACCGTCACGAAGGGGAACATGTACTCCTTGCCGGCTATCGATTGCTCCGCAGAATCACAATGGACCACCGTCGGCAGCAGGTAGTCGCAGCGCTCTCGTTCGACTAGGCGGCCGCTGTCGCGATACGACGCGGTGATATCGTCGACTCCCTCGGAGTCGAGGTTGGCGTCGATGTCCTCGTCGATGGCCTTCGCCTGACCGGGAACCGTGAACGCAGCGAGCTGGGCGGCGTCGTCGTCGGGCGGTAGGGCCTCGACGGCGACCAGACGCTCCGCCAGCGCATCGGCGATCTGGCGTGTTTGGCGCGACGCCCAGATGCCTGAACAGTTGATGCAGGAGCGACCGGAGTTCACCAGCACCGAGTCGACCATGAGGTCGAGGTGCTGCTCCCAGTCGTCGACCATGTCGTCGCCGAAGAGGATCTTGCTGAAGCCCGGACCGTGTACCTGGACGCCCGGGTGGGCGCGATACTGCTCGACCGTCGGTAGGCCACCGAAGATCAGGCTGCGGTTGGTGTTGTTGAGCACCCCGGCGCCCACATCGGGCCCCCCCGGGTAGACGGCAATCGCCTCACGCGGCACGCCGGCCTGAAAGAACGCCTGCGCCATGCGCCAGGGTGTCCACGGCTCCTGTGGGCCAGGCTTAAGAACCAGGCCGATCTGCAGCGGGATTACCGGAAGCCACAGGGTGTGCACGCCGGGCGAATTGGAGGGCAGCACCATGCCGAGGGCGTTGGTGGTCGACTGGTAGCTGCGCATGACTCCGTGTTCTTCGCCGAAGCCCCGCGCCAGGATGTCGCGATCGAGATGGCGAGTGAGCGACTCGAGAATCTCGTCCATGTGGTCGAGCACGAACCGCAGCTTGTCCATGTTCATGCGGCACATGTGTTCGGACAGCCCGGTGGTGGCCGACTGCTGGCGCACGAAGTCGTCGGGCGATTGAGTGCCGTCGCCGAGCGGCAGGTCGGCGGTCATGAACAACTCGCCGGCCTTCCGGGCCATCGCCAGCAGGTCGGACGGCGCCACTTCCCGAAGCGCGTTGCGCGCCCGCGGCGCCTTGCGCATATCGCGGGCCACCATCCCCTGGCTCGCCTGGCTCACCTTGGCGACCGGCTCGCCGGTGGCGAAGTGGACGACTTCCTCGGTCTCGAGGCTCTCGTACGGCTCGCCCCAACGCAGCACCGGAAAGTGGATCATGGCGTTCTTCTCAACCATCTCGGGGTGTCGGTAGCGTGCGGCTCGGGATCAGTAGACGCCCACGGTCGTTGACTTGGCGAGGCGCCCAAACGGCCGAACGCCGCTGACGCCATCCCAAGGGTAGCTCTCGTAGGGCAGCTCACGCTCGCCCTCGTCGCGCTCCAGGAAGCGCGGCATGAAGAACTCCTTAGTGAGCGTAGTCAGCATCACCCGACCCGTCTCTCCGTAGGGTACGAGCTGGGTGGCATCGTCAGGATCGACGACCTGCACTGCGGCGCGCGGCTGTGGCGCGTAGTAGGTGATCTTGTAGCCGTTGTCCGGGCCGCTCGGCGAGCTCGCCGCCAGGCCCATGAGGGTGTTTCCATAGGTGGGGGTCATGTAGGCGCCATCGAGCAGCTCTTCATGCGCGAAGCGGTTCCACTGCGGCGTGAACTCCGTTCCACCGGAGAAGATGCCACTGATGCCGGCCTGCCGAATCGTCGTGCCCTTGTCCTCGAGGCGCAGCGCCAGCGCCTCGAGCAGCTTCGGGGTCGTAAACAAGCATCGGATCTCGTGGTCCGACTCGAGGATCGTGATCGCCTGATCGATGACGTGCTCCTGGTAGGCCTTGAGGTGATCGGTCCAGCCCTTTCTGATGAGCTTGATGACCCAGCGCGGGTCGAGATCGACGCAGAAGCAGATACCGCCGCGATGGTGCGCCAGATGCTCCACGGCAAGCCGCAGGCGTCGAGGGCCGCTGGGGCCGAGCATCAACCAGTTGGCGCCGGGCGGGAAGTGCTCGTCGGGGAGCGTTGCAGAGAACAGCTCGTAATCAGTGCGGAAGTCGTTGATGTTGATGCGGCTCTTCGGCGTACCCGTCGTGCCACCCGTCTCGAACGTGAATACCGGGCGATCGGCGTACGCCTTCGGTACCCAGCGACGCACCGGGCCACCGCGCAGCCAGTCGTCCTCGAAGTGGCCGAACTTCACCAGGTCGTCGAAGCTGCCGATCGCGTCGCGCGGGTCCCAACCTTGCTGCTCGGCCCACTGCAGCCAGAAGGGGCAGCCGGTGTCAGGATCGAAGTGCCAGGCGATGATGGCGCGCACCTGCTCATCGAGCGCCTCGCGCGCGGCGGCGACGCGGCCTTCCAGATCAGGCTCCAAGGACGGAGTGCTCGACATCGGATCTCGCTTTGTTTTGGGGCGGGGCGGAAGAGGCCCATCCTAACCCCATGCGGCGAATCGTGCCGCTGCTGGCAGACCCACCGCACTTCTTCCGAGCCCACCGGCGGACTTGCGATCGTTCAGCGTTGATCCTGGCCTGGCTCCGTGGGCTCATCGTTGCTACCGATCCCACGCTGGTCGAGCAGCCGCCGATACGGACGGTCGTAGTGGATCGCGAAGCCCTCGAACGCGGTATAGCCACGCATCTCGGCTGTCGACTCGCTGATGACCGACCGCAGGCGTTCGATGCCCACGTCGTAGAAGGTGAGGCGGCGGGAGTCGATACGCACGCGCTGCGCCGCCCGCCAATGTCGAATGCTGGCGGTGCCGACGTTGTCTCTACGCAACCGCGCCGGTAACTCGCCGAGGCGCGACGACGGCACCACATACAGGTGTGTCCCGTCACTCGAGCTGCCAACGACGATCCAGGGTCGGGAGGACTCGCGATGCGGAAGGCCCGTTTCGCCCTTGCCCTCGAATCGCAGCACCTCCTCGTTGGCGAGGAATCCGGTCTCCAGGCCGATGCGCACGCGCTTGCCGGTCTCGGACGCGTACTCGAGCTCGCTGGCTGCCAACGCCACGGTTCCGTTCGAGCCATCGGCGTGCGTGCGGTAGTCCATGATCGCCACCGCGTCGACGAGGTCGATCACAGCCTCGCTGAGCACCCGGTAGCTGAGGCTACCTTCGACGGCGCGGCTGGAGCGGTGGATTCGTATCGAGTCGAACCAGAAGGGGATGGCTACCTCGAAGCGGAGTTGCGCCGGCCTCGAGATCGCTGCGATTCGCTTCAGCACCGAGAGATAGCCGGCAATGATTGCATCGCGCGCCGGGCCGCCGAAGCCAGGCAGCAGATACGGCTCGATATCGTAATGTGCTCCCGCGAAGCGCGCCGCGGGTGGAGAAGATTCGTTGTAGCGGATCACCGACTTCACCGCGCCCTCGACCTCGGCGTGGTTGTCTGGCAACGCGAAGCTCGCGTGGCCGTCCAATGCGTCGACAACGGCTCCGGCGTCGGTCAGTGCACCGACCACAGCTCGTAGCGCGGTGATCGAGGCCGTAGCGGTCGATATGATGGTCTCGTCGGTGCCGGGGTCCTCGAAGGCCTGGGTGAGGGCGCTCGGTAGCTGCAGATACACGCGGTCGATATGCCGTTCCTTGACCGTCTCGATGAGCTCGGCGAGGCGCCCAGGATCGACCATGAGATCACTGGTGTGCCACACCCAGAGCGATCTTCCAGCCTTGGCGGTGGCCGCGTCAGCCGGCGCCGGTCGATCGGGCGCGGCGGTCGCTTGGCACAGCGACAGGTTGTCGATCTCGATCGTGCCGTCCCCGGGCCGTGACGGTTGCAAGTCGAGCGCCGCCAAACGACGGCGGTCGACGAGGTCGGGCATCTCGTCCAATCCGATCGAAACCAAGGTCCACTCGCCGTGTACGGGCGATACGGCAAGCTCGCGTAGGCTGCCAACGTGAATCGCAGTGTCGCCTTGGGCGTCGGCAATGCCAACATCCATCGGTGGGCTCTCGCCGGAGCGCCTGGCCCAGAATCGAATCGCGTCGAACGCGCGACCATCTAGATAATAGATTGCATGGTCGCTGGGCTCCGGATCGTGGAGACGGATGCGCAGACGGGCCGGATGCCCGTCGGATTGGCGGTACGCGAAACGAAGGTGCCGCGCACCGTGCTCGTCGCTGGCCAACTCGGCAGCGGCGCGCGACGGCGGATCGGCGGTAGCCGCGAATCGCCCACCCAGGCGGTTGCTACGACTGTGCTCGAATCTCGATACCGTTGTACAGCCACCGTGGAACTCGGGATGATGTGTCCGTTCGACGATCGGTGGTTCCGAATCGCTGTCGAGCAGGACTTCGCCGCTCAGCTCGGGACCCTGGAGCTGCCAGCGGATCGTTGCCTCGCCACCGCGAATCGACGCTGTGGTGTTGGCGTCGAGAGTTGTCGACAGGATGCGGTCAAGGTCCGGAGCCTGCGCATCGGCGCCGCTGCTGACCAGCGCCCACAGCGCTAGCGCCCACGCCGTTCTCCTGCCTGCTGTACGCGTTCGATGCACGACCGCACTCCTGGCTCGGGGTATCTCTCCAGGAGGGTATTGCGGCGGCCGCCGCCGTCCGAAGCCCTATCGTGCTGCCGTGGATCAATCTGGCCTCCGCAGCGTGGCACCGTATGATGCGAGTGTTCGCGAAGGTTCCACGCAGCAGAACTTCCGAGTGATTGCGATCGGTAGCGCCCGATTCCCGATCACGGACGGCGTCGTCCTCGACGTGCGGGCGTCGCTGGACTGCATAGGGAGAGCCACGACATGAGGCAAAGCACGCAGACACAGATGATCCGGATGGCGCTCGCAGTTGCCCTCATCTTCATGGCTACGGCGCCCTCGGGCGCCGCAGCCCGAGCCCAGGATCCGCTCAAGGTCTTCATCTCCGTCGACATGGAGGGCATCGGCGGCATTGGCACCAGTGCCATGACAGGCGCCGGTGGCAAGGGCTACGAGCTCGGTCGGCAGCTGATGACCGAAGAGGTCAACACCGTGGCGGCGGCGATCCTCGAACACGGGCCGGCGGAGATCCTGGTCAACGATTCACACGGCAGCATGAACAACGTGCTCCACACGCTTCTCGATCCACGTGTCGAGTACATCCAGGGCAACATCAAGCCGCTCGGCATGGTGCAGGGACTCGACGATTCGTTCGACGCGGCGATCTTCCTCGGCTATCACGCCCGGGCGCGCACCGCGGGGGGCTTCCTCGCCCACACCGGATCCGGCTCGGTCAAAGGGCTGTGGATGAACGGGGTCGAGGTCGGAGAAGGCGGCATGAACGCCTACTACGCCGGCTCCCATGGGGTCCCGGTGATCGTTGCTGCGGGCGATCTCGCGTTCACCGAGCAGTTTTCTGAGTTGGTCGGCTCGGGCACCCGTACCGTGGCTACCAAGGAGGCGATCGGCGCGCAGGTGGCACGCCTCGACCACCCGGAGGTGGTCCGCGTGCGACTGCACGATGCGACCCTCGATGCGCTCGCCAACCTGTCGGCGATCTCGCCCCTGGTTCCCGACGAACCGATCGCCGTCCGCATGCGATTCGCGACCACTACCCGCGCCGACATCGTGCAGGCGGTGCCGGACACGCGGCGCGTCGACGGCACGACGGTTGAGTACACGGCCCGCAACATGACCGAGGGCTACATGTTGGTCCGGCTGATGTACAAGTACATCAGCTGGTAGGCGTGCGCTCGTGATCCACAGCGGCGTCGCGTTTCTCCCCGTACGCGCTTCGGCGAGGACCCACTTGCCAAGCCAGCACTATGGTCGATAGATTCGCGCCCTGTGCATTACGCCTTCATGACCAAGAGTAGGCCGAAGGCGGCAGTCAGCGGTTCGTGGCAGCGACAGCCAGCACCGCCACCACCCATTTGGCATGGATCGTATGTATGGCACGAGGTGATGGCCCCAACGTAACCACCCTGGACGCGACGGCCAGACAAGGCACGCTCGGCAGGAGGGAGTTTCTTCGAGCGGCCGGCGAGTCGGTTGCTGGCTTCGCCGTTGGGGCTGGCGCCGTAGGCACGGCCGTACGCGAGCTCGCCAAAGAAAGAACGGTGAGGCTCAGGCTCTACGATGGAGCCACATCCTCGTATAACGCTCGCGGTACATCATTTGGCGGTACTCAACGTGACGCCAGTGCCGGTGTGGGCGTGCGATATCGGCGGGTCGAGGATGGTGTAGGCGCGCAGTTCTCTGGCGTCACCGGTGCCAATGGCAGTTTGGATGCTCTCTCAGATGACCCCGACGCGCCGATCACTGTGTTCGGTGAAGGGATCGTGGAGTACACGTTCACCCTGCGTCAGTTACAGGACAATGGCTACTGGGACGAAACTGCGGGGAGGTTCTACTTCTTCATCATCCCTGAGACAGAGCTATGGATTTTCAAACACTTCACCTATGGGGGGTATCTCGGCCACCGGGAGAAGTTCGTTCGCTCGTGGAAGAGAGGAGCGAAGATCAAGTACCGCTCGACGGTGGCCGCAGATACCAGGCTCTTGAATCGGTATGTCAGGAACTTCTACGACGCCGTCGGGATCATCGACGTCAACCCTCGGAGCAAGAGCGGAAGGTTTGTCCTGACCGACACTGAAGCCATCGGGAACCACTACGTGGTCAAGATGATCCCCCTGGGCGCGTTCTTTGCCGGCATGGGAAATCCCATGACTGGCGGCGAGCTGGAGTATTCCATGCCTTTGCGTACCAGGAAGCTCGAAGAAGGCGTCGTCCATCACGAAATATGTCACGGTCTGGGTTTGTCGGCCCATATGAAGCCTAGAGAGTCGAAACTCATGAAGGTCGCTGTCGCTGACCCGGTGCCTGTGCCAACAGAGACTGATGCGCGAGCGCTTCGGCTTGCAGTGAATCTCGCCGGCATGCCGCTACCTGACCGGCCGCGCAAATAGTCGCCCTGATGGTCTGCCCGACCCGTAACTACTCGCCGGTGTGCCCGAAGCCACCCGGCCCACGGTCGGTTTCGGGCAACTCCCCGACCTCTTCCCAGACGATCCGCGGAACCGGTGCTACCAGCATCTGGGCGATGCGCATGCCGCGCTTCAAGGTTACGGTGGTGGCTCCGTGGTTGATCAACGGAACCTTGATCTCGCCGCGGTAGTCGGCATCGATGGTTGCCGGGGTGTTGGGCAGCGAGACGCCGTGCTTGACGGCCAGTCCGGAGCGCGGCCGTACCTGTGCTTCGTATCCCGACGGCAGCGCAATCGTCAGCCCGGTCGGCACCAATTCGATGGCGCCGGGCTGCAGCTCCAGCGGCGAGGTCAGCGCGGCGTGCAGGTCGACAGCGGCCGAGTCGTCGGTCTGGTAGCTCGGCAGTGGCAGGTCATCGGTGCCGGCTAGCCGGCGCACCAGCACGCGAACTTCAGGGCGGCTCAATCTGCCGGTCCGATTGCCCAGAGGTTGCGTTCGCTGCGGATGTAGATGCGTCCGTTGCTGATCGCCGGTGTGGCGTAGATGGGCTCGCCGAGCGTGTTGGTGGCGAGCACCTCGAACTCCGGACCGGCCTTGATCACGAACACCTCGCCGTCGGTCCCGGCGAGCATGAACTTGCCCTCGAACGCCACCGGTGAGGCCCAGAAACGCTGTGCTACCGGCATGCGACCGCCCTCATAGACCACCTCGCCGGTGTTGGCGTCGAGGCAGCTGACGATGCCGTTGTCGCTGAGCAGGTACACGTAGCCGCGATACGACAGGTTGGACGGCACGTAGGCCATCCCCTTGTTGTAAGACCAGGCGAGACGCTCGGCCTCCGTACCGCTCGCGGCGCCGTTGAGGCGCACCGCCTTGATCACCTTGTCCGGGTAGCCCGCCGTGAACAGGGCGAGGTCGTCATGCAGTAGTGGGTAATGCACCGCGTTGCTTTGTAATCCGGGGATGCGCCAGAGCTCGTCGCCGGTGCGGGGGTCGTAGGAGACGATCCACTCGAATCCGTTGGTCAGCAGTTGCGGTTGACCGTCACGGTCGATCAGCAACGGTGTCGACCAGTTCGCCTGCACCCGCCGGGGCTTCTTCCACGCAACCTCGCCGGTATGGGTGTCGAGCGCCACGATGAACGAGTGGTCGCCGGAGTCCTCGTCGGCGAGGATGATCAACCGGTTCTCGAACAGCACCGGTGAGGTGGAGACGTCGAGCCCGAACGCCACAACCGGGTCAATCTCGGCGTTCCAGAGCTCGTTGCCATCGAAATCGTAGGCGAATACGCCCGGCATCCCGAAGTAGGCGTATACGGCCCGGCCGTCGGTTACCGCCGTCGGCGAGGCGAACGATCCTCGGCGGGCGCGATCGTCATAGGGCAGGCCCATATGGGCGAGGCGGTTCCAGACGATCTCGCCGCTGTCCGCGTCGATGGCCACAACCCGATACTCGTGCAAGAACTGCGAGCCCCAGCTATCGGGGTGCCGCCACTCCTCGCCCTCGAAGTAGTGGACCAGCGGCTTGCGCCCGGGAATCTCCTCGCCCTGGATCGCCGTGGTCAGGAAGATGCGGTTGCCCCAGACGATCGGCGACGAGTGGCCGCGGCCCGGAATTGGTGTCTTCCAGCGCACGTGCTCTTCCTGGTTCCAGCTGGTGAGCAGGCCGGTCTCGTGCGAGATGCGCAACCCGTCGGCGCCCCCCAGCGCGGGCCAGTTCGAGTCGTTCTCGTCATCCGCAGCACCCAGAAGTGGAAGGCCGAGCAACAGTGTGGCGGCGATCACCGCCAGGCCCGGTCGCGCGCTTGTCATGGTTTCGGACTCCGGTTCCCAAACGTGCGGGGCGTGGGTTCCCCGCTGTCGATACGACGCTACCGGGTGGGCGGCGCCGATTCAATCGACCCGCGGAGTGCAACGGCATCAAGAAACCCTTGGAGAAAACCGAGAAGTCCATCAAGCGTCTCGCCACTCAGCGCTCTAGATTGGCAAGAAGTGGGAGCGACCCGACCCTCCTCCGGCCATCGCTCCCACTCGGCGAGTCGGCGAAACGCTCGCGCAGTGGCGGTGGCCGGGGTCGTTGGCTAAATCGGCAGATTGGCCAGTGGACACGATCCCCGCCGTTGCCTGTCCGGCGTGACCGCGTTTCATGTGGGTATGAAGTGTCAGGCTCGTCCGCAGACGATTTTCGCTTCTCTTGGGGGGACAGGACGATGTATTCATATGTATTAATGACTACTAATATCTTTTAATAATTAACACTAATCAATAATGAGTTTCGAAATCCGAGTTCGATCTCTACGTGACCGGGTGCCCCAGGCTGCCCTCGTGCTCATGACGATGATCCTTCTGTCGATTTCCGTCGACGCGAGCGCCCAGCGCCTCCATGTCATCCGCTACTCGACGGCCGATGGCCTCCCGGGTCAAGACGTAACCGGCGTCTACCAGGATCCCGTCGGGATGATCTGGGTGGCGACCTCGTCGAGTCTGGCACGGTATGACGGCAACACGTTCAGGGTCTTTACGGAAGCCGACGGACTTGCCGACAACGCAGTAATCGGAGTCCTGCAGTCGAGCGAAGGCAGGCTGGTGGTGGCGACGCGAAACGGCGTCTCCTGGCGACTCGGCGAGGGGCCTCTGCAGACCCTGTCGCTCGGCCTCGCGACGCAGCAATCGTGGGCACGTGACCTGGCCCGCGACGGCGATGGCATTATCGTGGCGACACCAGAAGGTGTCGTGCGGATCGCCTTCAGCGGTGAGACGGCGTCGACCGAACTGCTGCACCGCGTCGATGCGCTCTCCGTGCACCGTGGTGGCGATGGCACCTTGTGGGTCGGCGGCGCTGGCTTCGTGCGACGCGAGCGCGACGGTGCGCTGGAAGCCCCGCTTCCCGGCATTCACACCACGGTTCGCGTCAACGACATCTTGGAGGACGCGGACGGGCGTATCTGGCTGGCCACCAACGCCGGCCTCTTCCGTGCCTCCGGAGCCGGTTTTCGACCGTTCGACCATTCGGAGCTGGATACCGAACGGGCGCGCTTCGTGAACGCCGGCACCCTGGCCCGCGACGGCTCGATCTGGTTCGCTACCTGGGGCGGGGTGATCCGCATCGATGGCGAGGAGGCGGCGTTTTTCACCGAGGCCAACGGATTGCCGCATCCCACGGCGCACGGCATCGTCGCGGATCGTGAGGGCAACATCTGGATCGCGACAGAGGATGGACTGGGGAAGCTGGTGCCTGCCAGTTTCGTCGGCTACACAGCCGAGCAAGGTCTGCCCGACAACACCGTCGTCGACATCGCCGGCGACGCGGACGGCGTGGTCTGGGTGGCCACGCCACGGGGCGTCGCCAGGCTAGATATCGAGGAACGCCTTGATGGCGCCCACCTGCGCAACCAGCTCCGCCGCGAGCAAACGCGCAGCGTTGCCGTCGACGGGCAGGGCCGCTTGCTCGTGGGAACGGGCAACGGATTGCTTGTCGAGGACGATTCCGGAATCCGGTGGATACGGCGCGGTGGTGGCTTGCCCTCAGGCCGGGTCACGGAGTTGGAGACCGGAGCGACAGGCGAGGTGTGGATCGGGCTGGAACCCGGCCTGGTACGGTGGCGCGACGGGCGCCTGGACACGCCCGCCGCGCTCGCCAACCTCAGGGAGCGCACGATCCGAGCACTGGTGGTCGACTCAGACGGCCGCCTCTGGGGTAGCACCGACGCCGGCGTGTTCGCCTACGACACTCGAGACGGACTGCGCGTGGAGCTAGCGGAGCAGATTCGTGAGCTCGACGTGCTTTCGCTGGCAGCCGATCGTGAAGGTCGAGTATGGCTGGGGACCGACGGCTACGGGGCGTATCGAGTCCACGGCGAGCAGATTGAGCATTGGTCGTCTGACGACGGGCTGGTAAACGAGTTCGTGCGCCAGATCCTCGTTGACCGCGACGCCCGCGTCTGGTTGTTCACCAACCGTGGCCTCGATCGACTCGGGGTGGACGGCACGTTCTCCCACTTCGGGTCTGCTGATGGACTGATTGCCCTGGATGGCATGGACGGTGCGATCTGGGAGGACCCCACCGCGCCAGCTGACTGATCCCAGCTCGAGGGATGCTCACTGGCGCGCACGTACCTCGACCGATTGCGTGCCGCCTAGCTCAGACGTAGCCGACCTTAGCGCTGAGCTCCGTCCGCCCGCGCATGAACGAGCCGCTGCCGCGCGCCACCGGCCGTCCTTCACCGTCGACCAGCTGGGCTTCGCCAAGCCAGAGCGAGCGCGAGCGGTGCACGGCGGTGCCCGTCGCCACCAACTCGCCATCTGATACCGGCCGCAGTAGGTGGATGTTGAACGAGGCGGTGGGCAGGAAGCGGTCCGTTACCAGCGAGTTGCAAGCGAAGAAGGCGGCGTCGTCGAGCGCCTTGAAGTACAACGCTCCGTGCACCGAGCCGGTGGCGATCATGAACTCCGGGCGCACCTCGATCCGAATCTCGGCAGTACCCTCGCCGATTCGAATCCGCGGGTCGAAATGGGCGTTCGCCGGCGCCCCGAGATACATGCGCTCGAGCTTGCGGAAATGATCCTCGCCGGGGACCTCGCTCAGTTCATCGGCTCCGACTGGGCCCCCACCTCGAGCGCGAACAGACGATTACGCGACAGGATGTACAGTACCCCGTCCTTGGCGTAGGGCGTTGTGTAGACCGAGGCGCCGAGGTTCATCTCGGCGAGCTCCTCCATCTCCTTGCCGGCGCGTAGCACGATCACGTCGCCATCCTCGTCGCCGAGGTACACCTTGCCGTCGGCCAGGAATGCCGAGCCCCAGACCGCGGCGAAGGTATCGAACGTCCAATAGTGCTCGCCGGTGTCGGCATCGAGGGCGTACAGGAAGCCCGACAGATCGGAGATATAGATGATGCCGTCGCCGATGGCGGCGGTCGACATGGTGCGGTGGAAGTCGCGGCCGCCGCGGTGCCAGATGATGGCCGAATCGGTGATGTCACCGCTGCCACTGGGATCGAAGGCCCAGAAGTGGCCAGGCGCCTCGCCGTGCTCGGGATCCTGGCCGACGCCGATATAGGCCTTGCCGTCGTGCACCACTACCGTGGAGAGGATGTTGTTGCGCGTGCCGCGGCCGCCGAGACGCCATTCGGCGTCCTTGGGGTTGGCGTCGAACTTCCAAAGCAACTCACCGGTCTCTGGAACGAAGGCGCGCACCCAGCCGTCGCCCCCGGGGAAGATCACCATCGGCCGGCCGTCTACCACCGCGTAGGTGGGGTTTGTCCAGGTGCCGTGCAGGATGCCCTCGCCCGGATCGGCGTTGTCCCACACCAGCTCGCCGGTGTGCTTGTTAAGCGCCACGAAGCTGGCGCCAAAGGGTGACGGGATGGCCACGTGGCCCTCGTCGACGCCGTTGCCGGTGGAAGCGAAGATCAGGTCGCCCACCACCAGTGGCGAGCTGGTTGCCAGGTTGTGCGGGAAGGCGTCGACCTCGCCGATCATGTCGAACGACCAGATGCGGTCGCCATCGATCGGTGAGGTGTGCTCCTCGCTGGTGTCCGGACCGTCGTTTTCCCCGTCGAGGTGTCCCTCGGTGTCGACACAGACTACGTGGGCCTGGTTGGAGACGTAGTAGAGACGGTCGCCCTCGATGTATGGAGTGGAGCAGATGCCCTGCAACGGCCAGTCGTTCACCCGACCTGCGGTCAGCTTGTCGTGCACCATCTGCCAGAGGAAATCGCCGCTCTCGGCCTCGAACGCCATGATCACGCCCTTGTCGTTGGGCAGATCGGGGTTGCGCATTCCCTCGTTGTTGGTGCCGATGAACACCTTGCCGTCTACCACCACCGGGCCGGCGTAGCTCTGCGAGCCCACACCCACCGACCACTTGACGTTCATCCCGGTGCGGGTATCCCACTCCCCGGGAAGCCCGGTCTCGTCGGAAACCATGTTGCGATCGAGGCCGCCGCCGAACATCCCCACACCGTCTTCGGCTACGGCTGCGAGGGTGTTTGCCGTGGCCGTTCCGGCGGCCGCGCCCCGTACGGCGGCACCGCTCGCCAAACCCGCGACGACGGTGGCCGCCAGGATTCCGAAGTAGAGTTTCCGACGCATCATTCGTTCACCGTTACCTTGTAGTTGTCGAAGTAGAGATCGACCGGAGAATAACCGTAGATTCCCGGGGCGCCGTGCCGAATTGGCAACGGGTCTTCCGCAGTAATGGTCCACTCGGCCGGCTCCGGCTGGTCGCGCTGCCAGATCTTGCCGCGAACGATGGCGCGATCGGCAGCCTGGTCGACCCGCAGCTTCGCCGTGTACCACGTATCCATGTCCCATTCGAACGGAACCTGCTGCGCCATGCGCAGCTCGGAGGCCCAGGAGCGCACCTGAACCCTCTGGTGGCTTCCCATCAGGTCGAGTGTGTAGCCGCCGTTGACGACGCCCCCGTCGGGGCGGCGGCGTCCCTGGCGGGTGCCGAGAAGATCAATCTGCACGGTGACTCTCGAGGTGCTTTCAGGACCGGTGTAGATCACCGATCGATTGAGGCCCGCGGCAGCGGGTGGCTTGTGCAGCACGGGCTCGCCATCGAGATCCGCCGTGGAGTAGCGCCCGGCACCGATCCAGTGCCGCGGTTTCTGCCCGGACGAGAAGTCCTCCGTCCACGGCAGCGGTCCGGCGACGCGCAGACGCGCCCGGGCGGTGAGGTCGCCGATTGTCGCAACGACGTGTCCGGCCTGATTTCCGGCAGCCGGGTCGGCCACGAACGCTCCCTCGGAGCTCAATGAGCCCGTCAGGGTCTGAAGCGACCACTCTGCGGCGCGCGTGCCGATGTAGCGGCCCTGGGCATCGAACAGGCGGGCCGCGAACCCGACGCGCTCGCCACTGCTGACCACCGAGTCGGCGGGAACCACGATCGCCGTGTGCGCCGCCGCTCCCTCGGGTGCCATCTCGTGAGTCGTCGCGGCGGTATCCGCGACGGCGTCGAAGGGTTGGCTCGGGTCGCCGAGGCAGAAGATGCCGTTCTCGGTGGTGAAATAGATGCGCCCGTAGGCGACCGCCGGTGAGCCGTAGATCTCGGCCGCACGATCCTCCTCGGGAATATCGATCCGATCCGTATCCAGGACCGTCGCTCCGTCGCTGCCCGGTTCCAGGATGACGAAGTTGCCGTTGACCTCGGTGACGAAGATCTTGCCGTCGGCCCATACCGGCGAGCTCTTGCCCACCGTCCCGACGTTGTGCGACCAGAGCTCGCCTCCGGTGGCGGTGTCCATAGCCAACAGGTTGGCGGAGTTGTCGAGCAAGTACAGGACGTTGTCGTGTAGCAGCGGCGATGCGAACCCGACGGTGATCTCATCGGCGCGCCAGACCTCGTGCGTGTCCGTGACGACGCCGGTTCCGGTAGCGTCGATAGCCACCACGCGGCCCTGTGGGCCGCCATCCAGGTTCTCTTCGCTGTGGCTGGCGTAGACAATGTCCCCGGCGGTCACCACTGCCGTGTTGATGCCGCGCTTGCTCAGCTGGAACTTCCAGACCAGCTCGCCGGTGCGCGCCTTGAGCGCGTAGATCCAGCCGTCGGCCGCACCGCCGATCATCAGCCGTTGTCCGGCGACCTCGGCAATGATCGGGGTCGCCTGAGTGTTCATGTCCTTGGGGTTCTCTTCACTGGGATTGGCGGTCCACACGACGCGGCCGTCACGCTTGTCGAAGGCGTAGAAACGGTGACGTGGCGGGCCGAACTCCCCCCAGCTCGTGCCGATCAGCCCCAGGATGACGCGGTCCTCGTCGACGATTGGGGTGTGCGTCCGTCCACCGTATCCCGAGGCTCGACCGAAGTCCTCACCGAGACGGATCTCCCATACGGTCTCGCCGTTCTGGTCGAGGCAGGCGAGCAATCCGTCGACCGTGTGGGCGTACAGGTAGCCGGTCTCGGCGTCGGCCGCGATGCCACCCCAGCCGACGCGCGTGTAGGGCACCGTGGTGTTGTAGACGATGTAGTCCCGCTGCCAGAGTAGCTCGCCCGAGTCTGCACTCCAGCAAGCGACGGTCTCATGGGTGTCGCCGCGGCGACCGTTGGCGCAAACGCGGCCGTCGAATACGACCGGCGTCGATCGACCGACGAGGTCACGCCTCCAGATCTGGTTGTCGCCGTCCACCGACCAGTTGGAGATCAGGCCGGTGGCCGGAGAGACGCCGTTCTGATGTGGGCCGCGCCAGCTAGTCCATTCGTCGGCAACTACCGTCGCGACACGGTTCGGCTCGATGGCGGCGGACGGCGAGGTCAGGACGGTCGGTAAGACCACCAGCAGCGTCGCCACCGTCACGCGTGAGGACACCGTCAACGATGAGGAAAGCGAGCTGCGAGACGGGAACGTTCGCATGGTGCTTTCTCGAGGTCGGGCATGGAGAGGAAAACCGTGCTGCGCAAGCGGAATGCCGATCATGCCAGAGTAGGTCGAGCGCTCGGAATGATCGGATCGGCGAGTCAGATTATCGTACGTTTGGCGCTGCCGAGCGTGCAAGGTTGGCGGGCCGACGGCGGTTGTTCCGCCGTGGCGTCCTACCGTTCGCCGGCTCAGCCGGCGAACGCACGTGCCACGAACCAGTAGAAACCGACCGTGGCTATCGCCAGCGATCCCGGTATGACAATCCGCCGACGGTACCAGGGACGGTCGCGGAAGCTGCCGACGATGAGGATGGCGCCACCAATCACCGCCAGCTGGCCGAGCTCCACGCCGATGTTGAATCCGAGTAGGGCGCTGAGGGCCTGGTCTTGGGGCAGCCCGATCTCACCCAGCACTCCGGCGAACCCCAGGCCGTGCAATAGTCCGAAGGCGAACACCAGCATCGGGCGCCAACTGTGGAGTCGGTCGGTGATGGCGTTCTCGATGCCGACGTAGGCGATCGATAGTGCGATGAGTGGCTCGACGATCGACGCGGGTAGCTGAACTACACCGAGGGCGGAAAGGGCGAGCGTGACGGTGTGCGCGAGGGTGAAGGCCGATACCTGAAGCAGCAGCGGCCGCAACCGCGCACTCAGCAGGAAGAGCCCCAACACGAACAGCATGTGGTCCAGGCCTGCCGGGATGATGTGCAGGAAGCCCAATCGCGCGTATTGGAGACTGGCTCTCAACGAGCTTACCGGGGCGCGCTGCTGGGACGCCGGGTCAAGTGCGAAAGGTGTGCTCTCGTCGCCGCGCGCCAGCGGCTCGCGGGCGGTGGCGCCGCTGCGCTCGTCGAGGATCGACAGCTGTACCGGCGCAAAGGCGCGTGAGGCGCGGAAGCTCACGTGCTCCGCGTCGGCTGGTACCGTGCCAGCAAGCCAGGCGCGCACCCCGAGGAAGGTCGGCGGTGAGGCATTGCGAGTCAGCCCCGCCGCCCGGTCGGGAAACTCGATCCGGACGTCGGCGCGCACCCCATCGAAGAGGACGCGGACGCGGCGCTCCAGCAGGCTGCGCAGGTCATCGACGAGCTCGGCGAGCTGTGACTCCGGCAGGCCGGCGAGGACCGCGACGAGCTCGGCGTCATCGCTGTCAGGGGCGACACCCAGTGCAAGCGCATCGAGGTCGAGCTGCATGTTCGCCTGGAAGGTAGCGTCCGGGCGCAATACCAACGAGACCTCGGTGAATCCGAAGTCATGGCCGGCGGCCGAGCCGACGCTCAGCGCCGATACGATCGCCAGCGCGGCGATGGTCGCCGAGCGCGACAATCGGCGGCGGACAGATGGTCCCTGCGGGCGAGGTCGGTAGCTCATGGCATCTGCCCGGTATCGTATAGGGCAGAGACATCCATTCCACGACTGACCTTGAATTCAGGAGCACCCATGCGGCAGGCCGGGCTTTGGCTCCTCCTTAGCTTGTCGGTGGGCGCCGCCGCTCCCTTTGCAACCGCCCACCAGGATGCTGACGGTGCTGGCGTGGACCTCCTCGACGGGCTACGCGATGGCTGGGCGGCGCGCTGGATGGAGCAGCGTATGGCGCGCGACAGCACCCGTTTCAGCGTCGTCCTCGAAGACACGCGACGGGTCTTACAAGCCGATAGCGATACCGCCGCCGCGGCGTTGTGGCGTCGTATCGACCTCGACGAGCCGACGAGCGCACGCCTCTCGTGGCGTTGGAAGATCAACGGGGGCCTCGACACGCAGGCGGACGAGCGAACGCGCCAGGGCGACGACTACGCCGCCCGCGTGATGGTTGCGTTCTCGACCGACGTGTGGGGCGCGGAGACGCGAGCCATTGCCTACGTCTGGGCTCGCGACCTGCGGGTCGGGGCGCGCTTCCCCAATCCGTTCCGCAGCCGAGTGGCCACCGTGGTCCTGCGCAGCGCGGGCGATGCAGTCGACCGTTGGGTGGTAGACGATCGCGACCTGCTCGCCGACTACCAGATGGCCTTTGGCGAGCCGCCCGACTACATCGGCGGCATCGCCTTCATGGTGGATACCGACAACACGGAGACGCGGGCGCGCAGCTGGTTGTCCGACCTGCGGCTCACCGCCCTCCCGGCGCCCGACTGAGCGGCCTGCTCGGGCCACGCTTGCGGGTGGCGCGACAGGAACTATAATACCTAGACAGTCTAAGCATAGATATTCTAGGCAATCTGGGAGTCGGCGACCGGGCAAGTCGCCCGACATGGAGATTCGATGGGCAAAAACGGAGTCGAGCTATTGCGCGGTACGCTCGGCATGCTGGTGCTGAGGACGCTCGAAGCGGGTCCGTTGCACGGCTATGCCGTGGCCAAGAGCATCCAGTCGACCACCGACGAGACGCTGACGGTGGAGGAAGGCTCGCTCTATCCGGCGCTCTACCGGATGGAGAAGCGCGGTTGGGTTGTCTCCGAATGGGGCACCACCGAGACCGGGCGGCGAGCCAAGTTCTACAGTCTGACCCTCGAGGGTCGCGAACAGCTCGTTGCCGAGCTGGCCACCTGGGGGGAGTTCGCCTCCGCCGTCGGCAAGGTTCTGGAGGCCGGCTAGGTGAGTTCGTTCTGGACGCGCTGGAACCGGTCGGCCAGTCATGTCGCAGGTGTCGAGCGCGAGGTGCGCGACGAGATGATGGCGCATTTGGATCTGCGCACCCGCGACAATCTCGCGGCTGGCATGTCGCCCGCGGCGGCGCGGCGCGATGCGGAAGCCCGCTTCGGCGATGTCGACGATCTCGTACGCCGCGGTTCGGCCGCCAAGCGGGCGGGACCCGACGATCCTCTGGGGCGGTTTCCCCGTCCCGGCGGCAGCCATGTTCCCGACGTCGCAGGCAGCCTCATGAGCGACCTTGCAACGGATGTTCGTTTTGCCATCCGCATGCTGTGGAAGAGCCCCGCCTTCACGGTTGTAGCGGTGTTATCGCTAGCGCTTGGAATCGGCTTCAACGCCACGGTGTTCGCGGTGATCGATGCGGTGCTTTTCAAGCCGATGGCGGTCGAAGATCCGGGCTCGTTGATCCGACTGGCCAACGCGGAAGGCGGCTTCGGCGGCATGATGATGTCGTACCCGGACTATCGGGACGTACGTGATCAAGCCGCGGCGCTCGAGGGGCTCGCCGCGTACCGCACCGAGATGACCACCTTCAACAACCGCGGCGACGCCGTGTTCGTGTTCGGCGAGTCGGTCTCGGCCAACTTCTTCGATGTTCTGGGTCTCCGCCCGATAGTAGGGCGCGATTTCACGCCCCAGGACGAGCTCGCCGACGAGCCGCTTACCGTGATGGTCAGCGAGGCTTTCTGGCGTGGTCGCCTCGGTGCTGACCCCGATGCCATCGGTAGCGAGCTCACCTTCGCGGCACGTCGCTACGTGCTGATCGGAATTGTTCCCGAGGCATACACCGGCGGCACACCACCGTTGCGCGTGCATTTCTGGGTCCCGTCTCGCGCCACCGACTTTCTGGTACCGGCGATGGCGACCAGCCGTCTCCAGCGCCGCGGCTCGCGCGGCACGTATGTGATCGGACGTCTACGGTCCGAAACCACCGTCGAGCAGGCTGACGCCGAGGTGCGCGCCATCGGCGCGAACCTTGCGGCGGAATACCCCGACACCAATGCGGATCGTGGGATTGCCGTTGTTCGGGCCGGCGATGTGCGCATCGATCCGGCCGCCGATCGCATGATGCGTCCAGCGGCCGGGGTGTTGATGGTGATCGTTGCCCTGGTGCTGCTGATCGCCTGCGCCAACATCGCCAACATGATGCTGGCGCGGGCCTCGGTGCGGCGACAGGAGATCGCCGTGCGCTTGGCGCTGGGAGCGGGTCGCGGCCGCCTGATCCGCCAGCTGCTTACCGAGAGTGCGGTGCTCTCGCTGTTCGGCGGGGTGCTCGCCGCCCTGGTGGCGACGCTGTCGTTGCGCGCCCTCCTGGCGGTGCAGCCGCCGATCATGGTGCCCATCGACTTGAGCATCGGGATGGCGCCGCGCGTCATCCTGTTCACGGCGCTGGTATCAGTTGCCACCGGCCTGCTGTTCGGACTCATCCCGGCCCTACGCACCACCAAGGCCGACCTCGGCCAGGCGTTGCGCGCCGATGAGGCGTCGGACGGTGGCCGGACGCGCGGCAATCGGCTGCGTGGAGCCTTGGTTATGGTGCAGGTGGCGGTAACGCTGGTGTTGCTCATCGGTGCGGCGTTGCTGATTCGGAGCCTGGCCAACGCCGAGTCGATCGAGCCGGGAATCGCTACCGAATCGATTGTCGGCATCAACATGGGGTTGGTGTTCCAGGGATACAACGCCGAGGCGTCGCGCAGCGTGCACCAGCGCACCATGGAGCGAGTCGCGGCCCTTCCGGGAGTAACGAGCGTCGCGTTCGCCGAGCGCATGCCGCTGGAGTCGACCGTGGTGCTTGACCGCGACGTCTACCTCGAGGGCGTCTCGCTGGACGACGGCGAGGAGCCGGCGGCCGTGTTGTCGGCCGCGGTCAGTCCCGGTTTCTTTCGGCTGATGCAGATTCCGATGCTCGCTGGCCGTGCCTTCAGCGCCCAGGATGTCGCCGAGTCTCCCGGAGTGGCCATCGTCAACGAGATCCTCGGCCAGGAGCTTTGGCCCGGCGGGAATCCGATCGGCAAGCGGCTCTCGGTAGTCGGAGAGGATGGCCCGTTCGCCGAGGTGATCGGCGTCAACGCGCCGCACAAGATCCTGACCTTGGGAGAGGAGCCCACCCCTCACCTGTATTTGCCGTACGCGCAGACGACCGACGCGGTGTTCGGCAATATCCTCGCTCGTACCCAAGCCGACCCGGCCGCGATGCTCGCCGCAATGCGGACGGTGGTGCGCGAGCTCGATCCCAACCTCGCGATTATGGAGGCCAAGACCATCGAGCAGCATCTGGCGATCAGCCTATTCCCAGTGCGCTTCGCGGCGGTCGCATTGACCGTGCTCGGTAGTCTCGGGGCTCTGCTGGCGGCGGTGGGCGTCTACGGTGTCGTGGCGTTCGCCGTTGCTCGGCGCACGCGAGAGATCGGCATCCGCATCGCAGTGGGGGCTGACCGCGCCCGTGTCGTGCGCATGGTGTTCCGCCAGGGCATGCGCACCGTGGCGATCGGCGCCGTCCTCGGCCTGGCGATCAGCATTGCTCTCACCCGGGCGCTGAGCGCACTGCTCTACGGCATTGGCGCGACCGACGCGGTGGCTTTCGTCGGAGCTGCCACGGCGCTCATGCTGGCGGCCGGAACCGCCAACCTGCTGCCGGCGTGGCGAGCCGCCCGTGTCGATCCTGTCGCAGCTCTGCGCAGCGACTGAGGCACGGCGGGTCGATCGCGCACCGGCGGCGCGCGATGCCGATCAGGTCAATCGACGCGGCGCTCTCCTATCGCGTAGAGCCCGCTGGCAGTGCGGATGAAGATCTGACCGTCCGAGACCGCCGGTGAGCTGAGCGTGTAGTCGCCGAGGTCGTTCTCGGCCAGCAGCTCGAACTCGGGTCCGGCCTTGAACACGCTGGTGAGGCCGTCCTCACTGGTGATGTAGATCTTGCCGTCGGCCAGCACCAGTGAGGAGCTGTAGGTGCCGACCGCCAGGCGCACGGGGCCGTAGATGCGCTCACCGGTCTTGGCATCGAGGCAGAAGACGACGCCGTTGTCCCTGACGCTGTAGAAGTAGCGGCCGTCGGTCACCGGAGTGGGGACATCGGGCCCGTCGTGGAACTCCCACATGCGGTGGGTCGCGGTGATGTCGCCGCGGCCGCCGGCACGCAACGCCAGCAGCGGCCGCTCTCGCGTCGGCGCATAGATCACCTTGTCCATGACGACGGGCGAGGCGACGATGCGGTAGGCACCGTTGTCCTCGGGGTTGAGCCCGTCCGATCGCCAGAGCTCCTCGCCGGTGTCGGGGTCATGGCCGGTCACCACGTCGCCGCCGGTCAGTACGATCTCGGTGATGCCGTCGTACTGCAGCAATGCCGGTGTGGCATAGGAGTCGGGAGACTCGCGTCGGGCGTCGGTCGGCCGCTCGACGCGCCACATTGTCTCGCCGGTGGCCGCGTCGATGCGGAGCATGTAGGGGGTGTCGTCGGTCTTCATGCCGTGCAGCACCTGCACGAACAGGGCGCCGTCGTAGAGGAGGGGTGACGACCCGTAACCCCAGTTGAGCCCGAACCTGCCGTAGTCGGCCTGGATATCGCGCTTCCACTTCTCGTTACCCTCGAAATCGAACGCCGTTAGGAAGCCGGTGCCGGTCATGACCCATACGTGTGTGCCGTCGGTTACCGGGGAGGGCGACGACATGTTCTGCTTGCGCTCGCGGTGGTCATTGCCGCTCAGCTTCCGAGCCCATCGTCTCCTGCCGCTCGCCCGGTCGATTGCCCAGAGCGATACATCGGTACCGTCACCGACGTTCAGAAAGACGGTGTCGTCCCAGATGATCGGCGTGGCGCCGCTCCAGGCTGGCAGATCGAGCTTCCAGGTGACGTTGGTGTCCGCGTTCCAGGTGGTCGGCAACCCGGTTTCGGCGCTAATGCCGTTGAGCGCCGGGCCGCGCCACTGCGGCCAGTTGTCTCCCTGGCCGCTACCGACGGAAGCAAGTAGGATGGCGAGCGCTAGGAACAGATTTCTACGCAATGGGATTCTCGGCCGAGGTGGGGAGGTCGGGGCTCAGGGACATTGCCAAACGCAGCGTCCGTCCATTGTAGCGGCCTGAGCAGCCGTTGGCGTGGGGCGGGGGGGGGGGGGGGGGGGCTTGTGGCCCCCCGCACTTTTGCGGGGGGGGAGGCCCGCAACGGGGGGGGGGCGGACGG